>Ga0180438_10000445_pt1 | contig 81463 bp, 93 predicted proteins | sample SS_ome_12_FD_132455 | JGI IMG/M metagenome (GOLD analysis project Ga0180438, IMG submission 132455) | Hypersaline lake sediment archaeal communities from the Salton Sea, California, USA - SS_3_D_2 metaG | ecosystem: Environmental > Aquatic > Non-marine Saline and Alkaline > Hypersaline >... | reverse complement strand
TTTTTTGCTACTTTCCTTTTTTTCTTCGGAGCAGCTTTCTTTTTCTTCGGAGCAGCTTTCTTTTTTGCTACTTTCCTTTTTTTCTTCGGAGCAGCTTTCTTTTTCTTCGGAGCAGCTTTCTTTACTGCCTTCTTTCTGCGTTTAGCCATGTTACTCACCCCCTTTCTTTTTTGTAATAATTTTTCCTCCTTAGAGTAAAATTTTATAAAATAAAATTCCTTCAACTTATATTATAAGACCATTTTGCAAATATAACAATACTATTTGTCAAGAGTTTTTATTTGCAACAGCGTTTGCAGGTGCTCCTTTTCTTTGCTGTTTTTGTCTTGGTTGGTTTTTTCTTTTTTGTCGGCATAGGTTTTGTTTAATAATTAGTTAATCAATATATTATATTAAATTTTTTTGAAATAAAAAAGCTGATCGTTTCGATCAGCTAGATAATGTTATAGAAGGGACATGCCCCAGTAGCGGTGCCAGCCGAGGCTTTCCTGCATTTTGTAAATCGATTCCTTACCGTTGAAATCTTCAAACCCGCTTCGGTTTTGGTTGTTGGCGTAATGCAGGTTGGCGTCATGGTACGAGGGAACGCCGCGTCCGCCATGCCATTTTTTGCGAGAGTAGGAGTGATGAAGCACTTGCTTGAGAAAGGGGATTGCTTCGGGCTTATATTCGCCGGCATAGCACATGAACCAGACCGGGTTTTTCTTATAAAAGATAATGGTAGAGCCGAAGCTCTTGTTGCTCCAGTTGGTGGTGAACCAGATGTCGATGAGCATAAGGTCGTCTTTTTGATGGAGAGTCATTTTTGAGCGCGGAAGAGCGGCAATGGTCTTTTTTTGCGCCTTGGGGTTGGCGTATCCTTTTTCCATTGCATCAAAAAATAGCTCCCTTATCTCTTCCATGGTTACCATGTTGCCCTCCTTGTTTTAAAGAGCTGGTTTGAGCTTAGTATGGATTGTCTTTTTTGTCAACACAAAAACTCCAGATAGTTTCTGAAGTTTTTATGGTGGACCCGACCGGATTCGAACCGGTGACCTCCTCATTGCAAATGAGGCGTTCTAGCCAGCTGAACTACGGGCCCGTTTATGAAAATTTGTAAGTATTGTATACTAAAATTAGTAAAAAGTCAAGATATGAAGATTATTATTCTTGGCTCCGGTCCGTGTGCGGCAATTCCGCGAAAGAATTGCCGATGCAAGACTTGCATGCACGCGCGAAAGCCAAAAAGCAAATCAAAAAGAACGCGCAGCTCCCTTATGATTTCCAAAAAAGGATTTAATCTTCTGATTGATTGTTCGCCGGATTTTATTGAGCAGGCCGCCCGGGAAAAGATTAAAAAAATCGACGCAGTGATTTTAACCCACGCTCATGCTGATGCGTCCGGCGGTTTAAAAAAATTAAACAAATGGACCAAGGATCCGGTGGCTGTTTATATGGAAAAAGCGAATTTTGAGAAATTCAAGCATTTAGAAAACCTAGAATTAAAAGTGATGAGATTAGGGCAGGTTGAGCCAATCGGACCTTTTCTGGTTTGGGCATACCGGGTTAAGCACGGCCTGACTCCGGGATTCCCCACGGTCGGGTATTTAATTGATAAAAAACTGGGGTATATTTCTGACGTTGGCGAGATTTCGAAAAAAAATATTAAATATTTTAAAAATTTAAAATTATTATTCCTTGACGGAGCGCTTTGGTTCGGCAGAAAGATGAAGGGTCATCTAAACGTTAAGCAGGCAATGGACATTATTGACATTTTAAAGCCGAAGAAAGCATTTCTAACGCAGATTGGCCATGGTTATCCGCCGCATGAACAGGCGCGTCAGCGGATAAGGACAATGAATAAACGGATAGAGCCGGCTTATGACGGTATGAGGCTGGAGATATAGCCGATGATTAAAAAAACAGGCTGCTTTCGCCTGTTTTTTATTTTTTGTTTTATTATTTTATTGAGTCAATGGTATTTCTGATAATTTTCGCGGAACCGTGCAGCTGCCGGCGCTCTTCCTTGGAAAGCTTGATGTCGATAATCCTTTTAATGCCGTTGCGGCCGACAACGCAGGGAAGCGAGAGACAAATATTTTTTATGCCATGCTGACCGGTTAGCATTGTTGAAACCGGAAAAACTTTGTTTTCATCAAAAATTATCGAGCGGACAATTTTTGATATTCCCAGGGCAATCGCGTAATAGGTCGCGCCTTTTTTGTTGATTATTTCGTAAGCGGCATTTTTAGTTTTTTTATAAGCGTTTTTTGCCGCCTTGGCTTTATACATTGGCAGTTTTTGTATCGGCTCGCCCATAACATTTGCGTGTGAAAATACCGGGACCGAGCTGTCGCCATGTTCGCCGATAAGGTACGCTTCCATGCTGTCAGGTGAAATTTGAAACTGATCGCTCAAGAGTTGGCGGAAACGGGATGAATCAAGGGTTGTCCCGCTGCCGAATATTCGGTTTCGGGGAAATTTTGAATTTTTTATTGCCACGTAGGTAATGACATCCAGTGGATTTGTGACAATTAAGATTACGGCATTTTTTGTGTGGCGGCTAATATTTTTCATTATGTCAGTCATTATTTTCGCATTAATGCCGGCAAGCTCAAGCCGCGTCTGTCCGGGCTTTTGTCCGAGGCCGGCGGTAATGACGATAACATCAGCATCTTTGCAGTCACGGTAGTCGCCAGACCATATTTTGCAGGGATAGGTGAAAGAAAGCCCATGCTCAAGATCAAGCGCCTCACCGAGGCTTTTCTTTTTATTTATATCCAACAGGACAATTTCAGAAGCAATACCCTGAATCATGGTAGCAAAAGCTGCGGTCGAGCCGACAAGGCCGGTGCCGATAAATACAACGCGCGTGCTTTCGGTTATCTTGGTTTTCTTTTTTGTTGCCATATTTAAAGTTTTATTTTTTTAATTTTACCCGGTCCAGGTCTTTGCGCGGGGGCATCTTTTTAAGCAATCCGTTTTTTGCCCCCATTTGAGTAATAACCATATTGGCGTTTAAAGTGGCCAGTTTAAGTGCGTAATTTGCATCTTTCTTGATTATAAGTCCGGCAACAAAACCCGAGCCAAAGGCGTCACCGGCGCCGGTGGTATTTATTCTTTTTACTTTAAGTGTAGGCGCAAAGGCTTTTTTTTCGTCATGCCAGGCATAGGCGCCCTTCCCTCCGTCAGTCAAGGACAGGTGCTGGGTAATATTTTTTAGTTTTTTTGCGGCTGATTTAATGTCGCCTGGTTTTTTCTTTGTGAGTTTGGCCGCCTCTTCAGTATTGACGGTGAAGAAATCGGTTTGTTTAATGAAGGGAGTTAATCGGTTAAGGCCTTTTTCGAGTTCTTTGCCTCCCGGGTTCCAGCCAATTTTAATATTATTTTTTTTCGCGAATTGCCAAACCTTTTTTAATAAATTCAGGTCGCCGGCAAGCGAGCTGACATAAAACCATTTTGTTTTAATTTTTGCCCAAGGTATTTCCCGGGGATAAATTTTTTGGCTGGCTCCGCGGTAGACAAGGATGCTTCTTTGGCCGCTGCCGGCAAGGAGGATAAGTGAATAAGCCGTGCCGAATTTTTTATCTCGCTGGATAAAATTTGTTGATACGCGGCGTGATTTCAGTGATTTTTCAACCTCAATCGCCCCGAGGTCATCGCCGATGCGGCAGATAGTTGCCGTACGCAAGCCAAGATTGGCAAAGGTGACCGCGGCATTGGTTGCTCCGCCGCCCGTATCGAATGTTATTTCACTAAGTTCAATTTTTGCACCGAGAGGAAGGCATTCATCAAACCCGGAAGGCGAAGTTTTTGATTTTTTTATTTGAATTTTATCGCTTTTTAAAAAAACGTCGCGGGTTGCCGAGCCAATAGTGATAATATCAAACATATTATTTTCCTTTATTTTTTGAGCCGAATACTTCAATGCGATGCTCAACTGTTTTTTGTATCAGGTCGCGGGCCGGGCCGATAATTTTTCTCGGATCAAATATCGTCGGGTCCTTTTTCAAAGTTTTTCTGACAGCGCAGGTAAAAGAAAGCCTCAAATCAGTATCGGTATTTATTTTTGTAATGCCGCCTTTAATCGCTTTTTTAATGAGGCTGTCGGAAACGCCTCGCGGATTCTTGAGCCGCGCGCCATAGCGTTCGGCTTCTCGAACAATGCTTTGCGGCACGCCGCTTGCGCCATGAAGTACGAGCGGGGCATTGATTATTTTTCTGATTTCTGCCAGGCGCTTAAAATCGAGCTTGCCTGATCCTTTATATTTGTAAGCGCCGTGAGAAGTGCCGATGGCGACAGCGAGCAGGTCGCAATTGGTTTTTTTTACAAAATCCTTGGCTTTGTCCGGATTGGTAAGGTGGGCTTCGCGTTCGGAAACGCTGACAAAGTCTTCGATGCCGGCGATCGCGCCAAGTTCTGCTTCAACCGTGATGCCGCGGCGGTGGGCCATTTTAACGACATCTTTGGTTAGGCGCACGTTTTTATCGTAGGGCAGACTTGAGCCGTCGAACATTACCGAGGTATAGCCGGTGGCGATTGCCTTTTTAATTATTTTCATGTTTTTACCGTGGTCGAGGTGGAGGGCGATCGGGATAGGCGCTTTGGCGGCAACCCGGACCAGGGCAATAAGATACTCCATGCCGGCATATTCAATTGCGCCTTCGGATGTTTGGATAATAATAGGAGATTTCATTTTTACTCCGGCGGCAACGATCGCCTGAAGTATTTCCATGTTGTTTATATTAAAAGCGCCAACGGCATATTTTCCTTTTTGCGCTTTTTTGAGCATTCCTTTTGAAGTGACAAGCATATAACTATTTACGTTTAATAACTTTTTTTATTGCAGCTTCAATTCCTTCGCAGCAAAGACCGTATTTTTTAAGAAGTTCATCGGGTTTGCCCGATTCACCAAAGGCGTCGGGCATGCCAACGCGTTCTACCGGGACAGGATAATTTTCCGCCAGACATTCCATCACCGCACTGCCGGCTCCGGCGTTTATTTGGTGCTCTTCCACGGTCACGACACAGCCGGTTTTTTTTGCCGAGGAGATAATTGTTTTTTCATCGAGCGGTTTTATTGTATGGCTGTTAATTACTTCAACTGAAATTTTTTCTTTTGCCAATTTTTTAGCCACGAGCAGTGCTTCATAGACAAGCGGTCCGGTAGCGACAATGCTCACATCGTCGCCCGGTTGAAAAACTTCCGCTTTGCCGATTTTAAATGGCGTGCGGCGGGTGGTGATCACGGCGGTTTTGTGACGGGTAAAGCGGATGTAAATAGGTTTTTTCAATTTTGCCGCGGCCAGGGTCGCTTTTTTCGTTTCCAGATAGTCGCACGGCGCAATTACGATCAGATTCGGAAGAACGCGCGTTAAAGCGATGTCTTCCAGGCCCTGGTGGGTTGCCCCGTCGGGTCCGACCGATATTCCGGTATGCGAGCCGGCGATTTTAACCGGCACGTCGTTATAGCAAACATTGGTTCGGAGCTGGTCCCAGTTGCGGCCGGGGGAAAAGACGGCATAGCTTGAGACAAAAGGGATTTTGCCCTCGCGCGCCAGCCCGGCGGCAACTCCCATCATATTTTGTTCGGCAACTCCGCAATCAAAAAAGCGGTCGGGGAATATTTTTTGGAATCTGTCGCTGCGGGTCGATTCAGCAAGATCGGCGGTAATGGCCACGACATCCTTGTCGCGTTTGCCGGCTTCAACCAGCCCATCGCCGTAACCGTTACGCGTTGGTATCATTTCAATATTTTTTTTGTGGAGATTCGGATTTAAGTGGGATTTCATTATTTTTTACTTTTGCGTTTACGCATTTTTTTAACAAGCAAAATAATAATCCAGACAACAATCGCGATCGGCAGACCAATCATCACGGCAAAGAATATAATCCAGATGCCGAAGTCGGCCAAGGTTTGCAGTCCGGCAATCATTGCACGGAAAGCCTGGCGGATCGTTTCAAGGGGCCGCCATTTTTCCACCGGAACTTCAAACTTTTCTTCTTCAGTGAGATAGGTGCTGATTGTTGACATGTCAGTCAGGTTTTCCAAGTATTTTTTGCGTCCCTCAAGGCGCTCAATTTCCGCCCGGACCCAGCTTAATCTTTCGGTAACCATGAGAATATCTTCAACCTCGGTTGCTTTTTCAAGGATTTCCAAGTATTGCTGTTCTTCGGCATATTTGTTATTTAGCCTTGCTTCGAGGTCAATAAACTCCTCGGTAACGTCCTGGCCGGAAATTTTTTCGGAAATTACCAGATTGGCGAGATTTTTTATTTCGGTAATTGCTTTTTCAAAATCATTGGCCGGCACACGAATAATCACGCTGCCGCTTTTTGCCCCGGTTTCGCTTTCGTATATATTCGAGCTTTGGACAAATCCCTGGTAGGCAGTGGCAACATTAACAATTTGGCCGGCGGCTTCTTCGGCGCTGTCAACTTTCAGGGTGAGATTAGCGTTTTTAATTACTTTTTGTTCAGTTTGCAGAACGTCTTCACCGCCAATATAGCCGGCTTCGGGTACGGCGCTTACTTCTTCCATGGCAATGCCCGTGGCCGCTTCTTTCCTTACGAGGGCATCATCCATATCGGAGGGTACTGGAGCATAGGCAATGCCCGGCATATCCAGGCTTATCCCATTTTTGGCATTATAATACTTACTTAGGCCGCCAATTATTGCGGCGGATGTTCCCAGGATTGCCAGGCCGATGATGATGAGTACGACAATCAGGGCAATTTTTGCTGATCTAGGCATATATTTTATATTGCGGGCACTTAAACCCGATTATGAATTATATTTTTGTAATTCTTTTAATGCTTTTTTTGCTTCTTCCTTGCTTGGCGGTTTGCCGTGCCAGCTGTAGTCATATTCCATAAAAGAAACACCTTTGCCCGGCACGGTATGGGCAAGGATCATGACCGGCTTTTCAACGATTGCTTTTGCCTGGCTGCAGGCACCGATAATTTCTTCCATGTTGTGGCCGTCAATTTCAATAACGTGCCAGTTAAATGATTCAAGTTTGTCGCGCAGGGGTTCAAGGGGCATGATATCTTCGGTATAGCCGCCTATTTGTATATTGTTGCGGTCCATTATTGCCGTGATGTTGGAGAGGCGGTATTTCCCGGCAAATAGTATCGCTTCCCATGTTTGGCCTTCATCATGCTCTCCATCACTCATTAAACAATAAATCCAGTTTCTTCTTTTGTTTAAACGGGAAGCCAGGGCCGAGCCGCAGGCCTGGGATAGCCCCTGTCCCAGGGGGCCGCTTGTATTTTCAAGGCCGTGCAAAGAGTTACGGTGCGGATGCCCCTGCAGGCGGGTGCCAAGCTGGCGCAGTGTCGTTAATTCTTTTGGCGCAAAAAAACCCCGGCGGGCCATTGTCGCATAAAGCACGGGGCAGATATGGCCGTTGGAAAGAAAAATACGGTCGCGATTCGGCCAGTTGGGGCGCTTGGGGTCGATTTTTGCAATATTGAAATACAGCGCAGTAAAAATATCGGCCATGCCGAGCGCACCGGCGCTGTGGCCGGATCCGGCATTAGCCAGCATTTTTATAATATCCTGGCGTATCTGATTTGCCTTTTGTTCAAGTCGTTTTGTGCTGAGTTTGTGCATACAGTATCTATATTATACATTAAAACGCCCAACTTTTCTAAACCAAAAAGCTCCCTTGCGGGAGCTTATGGTTCTTTTGCAATTTTTTCTGCTTATTCGAATTTTCCAGCTTCTGAGTGTTTGGCAATTTCGTCGCGGAGCATTTTAATGTGTTTTTCCGTGTCGTCGTGGATTTGTTTTAAAATGCTTTCGCATTCGCTGCAGCCAAACTCTTTTGCGTCATCAATGTAGTGTTTTTGTATCCGCCAAGCATCGTCAAGTTCGCTTAGGAGAACCTTAATGAGATTATAATTGGCGTTTTGCATATTTTATTTACTCCTCTTTGTAAATAAATCCCTTGTCATGGTTGATTGTTGGGAAGAGAGTTTTTTGATGGTCCTTGTCGTATTCTGAGGCAAATTCTATTGATTCGCCTTCTCGATAGTTGGTAAAGAAAGCATCGGGAACGTCATCAATCCAGTTATTCCAGTTTGGTCCATAAAGGGTTTCGGCCGCTTCCTGGGTTTTTACCCAGCGGATTACTCCGCCGCCTTCAACGGCGTAAGTTTTTGGGCTGGTGGTAATTTTAATCATCTTATAGCCCGGGCGGTAGGTAACATTCCCGCCAATCAGGATTGAGCCGAGCTCAGCGTCAGAAATCGTGATAATATCGCTGAAGTCTTCGTACCAGGTGAAGTATGTCTTTTCGTTTGGAAAGACATAGCGCCTTCCATTTTCGGCAAAATAGTAAACCGAACTAAAGCTTTCGCCTTTAATCAGGTCGCCGGACCCATAGGTTGCCGCCTGACCTTCAGGAGCGCCGACCGCACATAGTGACAGTGCGAAGGCGATCATGAGAGCAACAATTAAATATTTGTGCATATGATTTTTTTGTGCGGACATTGGCCCGCTTTATTGATGCCAGGCATAGAAACCTGGCTTATTTAATATTTTTAAATTGATAAATGGCCTTTTTTGGATTTTTATTTTTATATATTGCGCTTGCCGCACATAGCGTGTCAACCCCGGCGGCAATTAGTTTTGGCGCGTTTTCCAGATTAACCCCTCCATCAATTGAGATTGTAACCCTTGGAAACATTTTTCGCAAGTCCTGTATCTTTTTGATTACATTTGCTTGAAATTTTTGCCCGGAGCGCCCCGGGGTCACGCCGAGGAAGAGAACGGTGTCAATCTTGGGTACAAGTTTTTCAATCTTTTTAAGCGCAGTCTTTGGATTTATCGCAATGCCGACTTTGTATTTTTTGCGCTTAAGAGCTGAAACGATGCGGTCCGGGTCTTTTTTCACTTCAGTATGAAAAATTATTTTTTTTATATTTCTAATATTTTTCCATTTTTTTATTTCAGCCAGCGGGTCGGCAACCATTAGATGGAGTTCATATTTCAGAGGCGTGGGAATTGTTTTAATAATTTCCGGATCAGCCCAACTTTTGTAGGGAACAAATTTTTTATCCATTACATCGATTTGCACTATGGGCACGTAACTTTCAACAAGCCTAATTTTTTGGGCAAAGTCTATTGCATCCTTGGCAAGGACCGCTGGGATAATTTTAGCCATGCTTTTCAATTTTTTTAATTTGCTTGAGCCGGCGCTTATGGCGTTTGGCTTGAGAGAAGCGGGTTGTTAAAAAAGCAAAAACGATTCTTTTTGCTTTTTGCGGCGAAAGAACACGGCCGGCCAGGCAGAGGACGTTTGCGTTGTCATCGGTGCGCGATGTTTTTGCCGCGTAGGTTGAATAGCCAACCGCCGCCCGGATGCCGTTAATTTTATTTGCCGCAATACAGACGCCTTCGGCGTTGCCGCAGATAAGGATGCCGCGGGAGCGTTTATCGCGCTTTACGCTTCGGCTGACGGCGGCAGCGTATTTGGGATAGTCGTCGCCTTTATTAAAAAAAGGCGCACCTATATCAATTACGGTGTGTCCTTTTTTATTTAAGTATTTCTTAAGTTCTTCTTTTAATTTAAACCCGGCATGATCGGCACCAATGTATATTTTCATATGGGTATATTATAGCAGAAATATCTTTATATTTATATTTTGCCAAATAAAGGGGCGGGAAGCTCTGCGTCTTTACATTGGGGCGGATTTTTGTTAAAATTTGAACACATTATCATAAATTTATTGTAATTATGGCAAAGAAATCACAGTTCGCCGAAATGGAGGAAAAGACTCTTGATTTTTGGGACAAGGGTAATTTTTTTGAACGTTCGGTTAATGAGCGCCCGGAAGACAAGCAGTTTGTTTTTTATGACGGTCCGCCGTTTGCCACCGGCCTGCCCCATTACGGAAATTTGCTTGCCGGTTTGCTCAAAGACGTCTTTCCGCGCTATAAGACAATGCGCGGTTTTCGCGTGCGCCGGGTTTGGGGCTGGGATTGCCATGGTTTGCCGATTGAGCACATGATTGAAAAAGAGCTCGGTATCAACTCCAAAGATGAAATTGAAAAATTAGGCATTGAAAAATTTTGCCATGCCTGCCGGGATTCGGTGCTGCGCTATGCCGAGGAATGGAAGAAAATTGTCCGCCGGGTCGGCCGCTGGATTGATATGGATAATGCCTATAAAACAATGGACAATTCATACATTGAATCGGTTTGGTGGGTATTTTCCGAATTGCATAAAAAAGAATTAGTTTATAAAGACTTGCGTGTTTCTTATTATTGTCCGCGATGTGCCACTCCGCTTTCCAATTCAGAGGTCGTGGTCGGAGATAATTACCAGGATGTTGAGGATCCGGCAATAACAGTCAAGTTTAAGCTAAAGCATGAGCCGAGCACTTATCTTTTGGCCTGGACAACCACCCCCTGGACACTTCCGGCAAATGTTGCCCTGGCAATTGATCCGGAAATGAATTATTTAAAAGTCCGGCTTAAGGATAATAATGAAATTTATATTTTTGCCGAATCAAGAAAAAATGAAGTGTTAGAAGATATTGTTTATCCGATTGAAGAAGATGAGGAAGAAATGAAAGTAGAGTTTATGGGCATTATTAAAGGCAAGCGCATGCTTGGCTGGGAATATGAGCCTCTGTATGATTTTATTGAGCCGGACAAGAAGGCGCATTACGTAATTGCCGGCGATTTTGTCACCGATGACGAGGGAACAGGCATTGTTCATGTGGCAACCGGTTTTGGCGAGGTGGATATGGAGGCGGCAAGGGTGAATGACTTACCGATTATTATTACGGTTGATGAAGAGGCAAGATTTTTGCCTGAGGTAAAGCCGTGGGCGGGAAAATTTGTTAAAGATGCGGATGAGGGAATAATGGATGATTTAAAAAAGCGAAGCATTTTATTCAAGCGTGAAAAATATGTTCATAGCTATCCGCATTGCTGGCGCTGCAGCACGCCGCTTATTTATAAAGCTCAGCCGGCCTGGTATGTGAACGTGACCGAGCTTCGCCCAAAACTTTTAAAAACAAATGAAAATATCAGCTGGTATCCCGAGCACATGAAGCACGGCCGGTTTGGCAAGGCACTTGAGATGTCACCGGACTGGTGTATTTCACGGACGCGCTATTGGGGCGCGCCTATGCCGGTTTGGGAATGCGAAAGCTGCGGCATCCGCGAAGTGGTCGGCAGTCTTGCCGAACTAAAAGAAAAAGCCGATTATTTTGATGAGAAAATGGATTTGCACCGGCCGCATATTGATGAGGTGAAAATAAAATGCGGCTGCGGCGGAATAATGAACCGCATTCCGGAAGTGTTTGACTGCTGGTTTGAATCAGGCTCAATGCCTTATGGCCAGGTGCATTATCCATTTGAAAACAAAAAATGGTTTGATAATAATTTTCCGGCTGATTTTATTGCCGAGGGGCAGGACCAGACCCGGGGCTGGTTTAATAAGCTTCATGTTCTGGCAACGGCGCTTTTTAATAAGAATGCCTACAATAACGTAATGGTAAACGGAATTGTTCTTGCCGAAGACGGCAAAAAAATGAGCAAGAGCCTGAAGAACTATCCCGACCCCTGGCGAATGTTTGACGCCTACGGAGTTGATGCAATGCGTTATTATTTTTTTACTTCGCCGGTTGTTGAAGCGGAAAACCTTAATTTTACTGAACGCCACGTTGCCGAAATTGAGCGTAAGCTGATTATGCTTTTTTGGAATGTGTATAAATTTTACGACCTTTACACTAAAGATTTAAAAAAGATTCCCGATGTGGATTCGGACAATATTTTGGACCGTTGGATTTTGGCGAAACTGGAAGATTTGGTTGATAACGTGACGAAATTAATGGACGAATACCAACTGGTGCGCGCCGGCCGTCCGCTTATTGAATTTGTTGATGATTTATCCACCTGGTATGTGCGCCGCAGCCGCGACCGTTTTAAGGGGGGCGAGGCCGAGGACCGGGAAAAGGCAATTGCCACGCTTCATCGGGTGCTTGTCCGTTTTAGCTTGGTGCTGGCGCCGTTTACTCCGTTTATTAGTGAAGAAGTTTGGCAGCGGACAACTCGGCGCAAGGATGATTCAGTGCATCTTGAAACCTGGCCCGAGGCTGAAAAAAAGATAATTGACAGTAAGCTTTTAGAGCAGATGAAAATACTTCGCGAGGTTGTTAGCTGGGCGCTTGAGGCGAGGGCCGAGGCGGGAATTCCAGTCAGGCAGGTGCTTGCTTCGGTGACAATTAAGTTTAAGGATAAAAAATTAGCCGAGATGATGGATGATGAAGATTATAAAAAATTAATTGGCGATGAATTAAATGTGGAAAGAGTTAATTTTGCCTTTGGGGCAAAAGAAGATGAATTTGAAGTAGAGCTTGACACCAACATTACGCCCGGGCTTAAAAAGAAGGGGATGTATCGTGAGTTTGTCCGTCGGATAAATTCTTTGCGCAAAGCGGCTGGTTTAACAATCGGGGACAGTATTGTTGTGTATTATGAAACAAAAGATAAAATTTCCGAAGAGGTTTTTAGTGAATTTTCTGGAGAATTAAAAAATGACACATTAGCAAATGAAGTTGTTTCTGGTAAGAAGGATGTTGAGCATTTTGACGAGTTTAAGGCGGACGGCAAAGTAGTTTGGGTGGGGATTGAAAATAAATAAGGGTTATAGCCGTTTTAAATAATGGGCAGGGAAGTTGCTGCCTGTTATTTTTTTATAAATTTTGCTAGGTTAAGCTAATTAATCGCGTCAGAACCTTGACAAATGGCGGCTTTTGTGCTTAAATATAAGGTCTTGTCGGGTAGGTAGCTCGATAAGTTAAAATAAACAAAACAGGCACTTTAACACCTTCAAATAAAAGAGGAGGAAGCACATGTCTTTTCAGCCGACTGCTGAGGAAAAAGAAGATTATCAGATTGCCAAGCAGTTCGAAGGCAAGGTATTTGACAGGCGCTATAAGGTTGGCGATCTCATCGGTATCGGTGGGATGAGCTATGTTTTTCGCGGCTATGACCAAAAGATGGAACGCGATGTCGCCATGAAGCTGCTCATGAAGCAGTATTCGGATAATGCCGAGGCTTTGGCCCGGTTCGAAAACGAGATCAAGGCGATCATCCGGATCGATAACCACCCGAACGTGATTACGGTTTACGACCGCGGAAAATTTCCTCACGAAAAGACCAACTGGTTTTACATCGTGATGGAATATTTGGCCGGACCGACGCTCGGCGACCAGCTTCGCTATGCTCCGTTTACGCTCAAGGAAACCGAAGTTTACATCTCGCAGATCCTTGCGGGGCTGCAGGCGGCGCACAATGTCAACGTGGTTCACCGCGATCTCAAGTCCGAGAACGTGAAGATTGTTGACAAGTCTCGTCAACCGCCGCGGATAAAGATTCTCGATTTCGGCATTTCCAAGCTGCAATCGATGGATTCTTCGGAGGATTCCATTCGCACAAGGGTTGGTCAGATTTTCGGCACGCCGTACTACATGTCGCCGGAACAGGCGCTGGGCGATGTCCGGCGCATTGACCACCGGACTGATATTTACGCGGCCGGGGTACTGCATTTCTACATGCTCACCGGCCGGCTTCCTTTTGATGACCCGAGCGACAACCCCTCGTTGATCATGAAGATGCACATTAGCGATGAGCCGCCGGTGCCAAGTTCGGTCAACCCGGAGATTCCACCCGAGATCGATGAGATCGTTCTTCGGGCTCTTGAGAAGGAGCCGGAAAAGCGCTGGAGCTCAGCCTACGACTATAGCCGGGCGTTTTACCGCGCCGTGCACGGCGACGACGTTGCCCGGCCGCGCGTGACTATTCCGCCCGAGGTGCGGCAGCCGACCAACGGGTCAATCAGACCTCCGACAGCCGAAGCGCAGACTGCGCCAACGCTTGTTTCAGGGGAGCACGCAACTATTGATGCCCAGGAATACATGAGCAAGCCGCCACCGGCAGTGGACTTTAAGAAGTCGTCGGATGATAAGATAACCGATAGAATCCACAAGGGCATGTGGGCGGCGGTTGTCATTCTTCTGCTTATTTGTTCTGTGGTGATCGCCGCCATTTACTGGCCTCGCGGATCGGCTGATAAGCCCGAGCTTCCGGCGCCTCACGCTGACTTTGTGCCGTCCGAAGGCCCGAAGGGTTTCACCCTTTCGGAGAAGCAGATCGAGGCAGTGTCTCCCAAGAAGGTTGCCGAACCCGAGATCAAGAAGCCGGTTAAGGTGGAAACATTTTCCGAGCCAAAGCCGGTTAACGTTGAGACGGCGCCAAAGCCCGAGGTCGTGGTGGAAAAAGAGCTGACCGGCGTTGCCCTGACGGCATGGGAGGCGACGGAGAAATACCGCTACACCAAGAACTGCGATCGGGTTATTAACATGCTGAGGGAGCTTGCCAAGAATCATCCGAACAACCCGGATGTGAACTACGCTCTTGGTGACTGTTTTTATCGCCAGAAAAATCCGTTTCTTGCCAAGAAGTTCCTTTCTAAGGCGCTTGAACTCGATCCTGGCCACCCCAAAGCCAAGTGGGCGGTGAAGATCGTGTACTAAACTTCGCCCGCCAATGGTTATTCCAGACCAGAGGCGGGTTTTTTATTTGGTATGGGCAGGGAGTTTGCTAAATTGCGATTTTTTGCTAATATTACGGTATATGATTACTTATCTTGAAGGACAAATTAAAAACAAAGGAGAGGATTTTGTTGTTTTGACAGTGAACGGGGTCGGCTATCAGATTTTTTTATCGGATAAGGTGATTGCCGGGGTAAAAGAAAAAAGCCAGGCGGCTTTTTATCTTCATGAATATTTGCGGGAAAACAGCCGCGAGCTTTACGGTTTTTTTACCTTGGCCGAACTTGAATTTTTTTGGCGCCTTTTGGATATTTCCGGGGTCGGGCCGCGCATGGCGCAAAATATTATTGCCCTGGGCAGTTTGGAAGATTTAGTCAAAAATATTGAAAAAGGAAATACCGACTATGTTTCCCAGGTTTCCGGGGTCGGTCGCAAAACCGCGCAAAAAGTAATTATCGAGCTCAAAGGCAAGCTTGATCTTTCCACGGCTGAGGAAGAAGACCAGGAAGTGATCCAGGCTTTAAAAAATCTTGGATACTCACAGGCCCAGGCAAGGGAGGCGGTAAGAAAAGTATCCAAAGAAGTAAAGGATACCGGAGATAAGGTTAGGGAAGCACTCAGATATTTAAGCAAATAAAATGGAATTGCGATTTATTGAGAACAAACAAGAATGGAATGAGTTGGTTGGGGGAGTTCATCCCAACCAATTTTTACAATCCTGGCAATGGGGCGAGTTTCAAAAGTCGCTCGGCCGCAAGGTTTGGCGTTTTATGCTTGATCGCGAAGGTGAGCTTGTTTGCGCCGGCCAGGCAATTGAGCACGGCTTACCCTTTGGCTTAAGCTATATATATCTTTCGCGCGGGCCAGTGACCACGCCGTTTGCTAAGAATCATCGGGAAGAATTTTTAAAGATTTTTCAGGAAGAGGTTAAAAAATTTATTCAGGCAATGGTTTTTATCCGCGCCGAATCAGTTGATTTTAATTTCGGCCGGGATGGCTGGCTTAAGGTGAATGACGTCCAGCCAAGCCATACCCTTATGCTTGCCCTTGATAAGAATGAGGAAGATCTTTTAGCCGACATGCATCAGAAGACGCGTTATAATATTCGTTTGGCAGATAAGCGCGGGGTCACGGTTCGCCAGATGGATAATAATGAATTTGATAAATTTTGGAATTTGGTTTATGTGACAACCGAGCGCGATAAGTTTCGTCCTCATCCCAAGGATTATTATAAAAAGATGCTTGACTCGCTCGGGAATATGGCGCAGGTCTGGTTTGCCGAGTATGAGGGCAAAATCCTTGCGGCAAACCTGATGATTTTTTGGGGCGACAACGCGATTTATTTGCATGGTGCGTCTTCAAACGAACACCGCAATGTTATGGCGCCTTATCTTCTTCATTGGGAGATGATTAAAAAAGCCAAAGCCGAGGGATTTGAGCATTATGATTTTTGGGGGATCGCTCCGGAGAACGAACCTAATCATCCATGGGCCGGGATTACCAGATTTAAAAAAGGTTTTGGGGGAGTAGAGGTTTCGTATCCGGGAACATTTGATTTGCCAATGAAAAAAATTTGGTATTTAATGTATCGATTGCGCAAGGGCAAATAATTTTATGCTCCCATAGTTACCGCCGGAGGCGGATCCGCCTTTGGCGGACAATGGATACCTGCCCGCTAGTACCCTTGTCCCCATAGTTCAATGGATAGAATGTAGGCTTCCGGAGCCTAAGATGGGGGTTCGAATCCTCCTGGGGACAGAGGTATTGGCAGGCGGGGAATGCAGGCTTCCGGAGCCTGAGATAGGGGTTCTACGCCAAAGGCGCATCAGCCTCTGGCTGAGAATCCTCTTGGGAGCACCATCAGCCTTGACTAATTGTAAATTTTAGTTTATAATAAGCACAAATTTTTGCGCCGTTAGCTCAGCCAGGTAGAGCAGCTGCCTCTTAAGCAGACGGTCGGGGGTTCGATTCCCTCACGGCGCACCAAAAAGATCTCAGATGATAAGAAGAATCTGTGATTTTTTTATTTTTAAACCTTTGAATCGAACCCCGGGTGAGATTCGCGAACAGCCGCACCATAAGGGCCTCAGCCGCGTAGATCGATTGAGGTTTTTGTATTGGTTGACATTTTGCAGAATTTATGCTATAAGTAAATGATGCCAAGGATGGGCCTTGGCACGCACATTGACACGCGCTGGTTGGAATGTCTGCATGGAATGGCCAATCACCGCACTACTCTCTGGCCGGACGTAAGGGCCGGCCATACGAGGAGGTCGTGATGACAGAAAAGAACGAAGCAAAGAGTGAACACAAATGCGAAGAGTGCCAAGAGGCGCGAGGGTTAAAGAAGCCATATTCTAAGTGGCTGGCCTTAGCCGGTTTTGTGCCGCTTTTGGCATCATGGATTTATATTGCGTTCATTCTTTTTTCTCCAAAAGTGGAGTGGCATTTTGCCGAAGGCCTTTTGTTGATAGAGGTGATCGGCTTGGCGATCGTTACTTTCCTATTTGCTTTTTTATACTCGATATTAAACGTGTTTGGTCGCCCACTATACGTCTTTATCGACAAAGACGGTAACCACGTTCATCTCAAGCCGCCGTCAAAGGATTTTCAGCTGGAAAACCAGGTGCTTAAGATCTGGCTGGGCGGATGGTTTCGCCGCAATGAGCTGGACGGCCCTGGTTCGGCTGCCTGGCAGGTGCCGCGGGCAATAATTCCCGATGTAAAAAATCCGGATGAGTGGCGGGTGACAGCCAGGGATATCCATGGACAGGAGATAACGCTCAATCCGTGGGACCTTCTTTCGATCACAAGTCAGCGCGTATGCGTTGACGGGATGCTGACTGATCACCGTGAGAAGATGGAGATCCTTGATTCAATCGGCTTTGAACTCGTGTGGATGCACGGCGAGATTCTTAAGGATAAGAAAAGGCTCGGACGTTCCAAGGCGGTTCAGAAGTTGCGTCAGGATATCGAAGGTATCTTGGACAATAAGCAGATTCGTTCAAGCGGCTTGTACGCCAAGTGGCTGCAACGGGTCGAATACACGAATCAGGTTCTGGCCGAGCGTAAGGCAAACATGAAGAGAGGAAATGGTTTTTCTGATCAGCCTCCGGTCCAGGCATAGTCTATACTTAACCCCGCAGCTTAATGCTGGCGGGGTTTTATCTTGACATTTTGCTAATTTTATGATATTGTCCGATTATAACTCACCAAAGTTCTTTAATTTCGCTGCTTGAAGGAGGAGGCGTGCAAATGAGAGGAGACTCGTCAGGGATTCGCAGGGTACAGGGCGCCGATGGAACGCATGGTCTGAGCTCCCTGGTCGGGAAGGGCAAGGAACAAAAGCTCTATCCTGCCGGAAGGGAGTGTGAAGACTGCGGCAAGGTTCTTGCGCGGCACAACAAGGGTCCGTGCTGCTATACGTGTCAGCAGGCAAGGGATCACAAGGCCGCACTCATGGCACCGCGAAACAGCAAGAAAGCAGCGAACCTCTAACAGGTTCGCAAGACAACCAAGGCCAGTTGCTTAGGGCGACGTGGAAAGGAGAGAGGAATGAGGAGTGAACAGGAAGGGTTCGTGAGAGGGATAGCATCCGGTCGGGTTCCGGCCATTGCCGCGCACAGGATTGAAGAGGAGTTTCGCCAGGAAACAACCATGTGCGTTTACGACTGCGGTCGCAAGGCAATGCCGGGCAGGGACTGCTGCAAGGAATGTTACGACGAGGCGTTTGCCCCGCTCAAGTTTCTTAGCCACAGGCACAGATAGAGGAGAGTTTTCTTTAGCCCCATTCGGGGCTTTTTTTCTTTGCCAAAAACAAAACGCCCGAAATGGGCGTAAGTTTTTATATTTTTTGAAGCTGGCGGATTTCGTGTTGAATGATGTAGTTGTCAATCTCGCCGCGAGTCGGATGAACGAGGCTGAGGTGGCAGCCGTCGTATTTAAGGAGTATGCCGCTGATGTTTGTATCAGGAATAAGAAGCAGGGATTTTTTTGTTTTTACTGTTTGGGAAAGCGGGTTGCAGACATTGCAGTAAATACAGCTATAACGGCCATCGCGTCGGTCAAGCCAGCCTTGCAGAGCGATCTCCTTTTCGTTGTCGCGAATATGCCAGCTTGGCCCTTTGGCAAAGCCATGGGCAATAAGCATGGCAATCCGCGGCATATTGTATTTTGCGGCAAAGAGCTCAATATATTCCCAGTTATCCTCGGGTATTAGTTTAAGATAACTATCAATAAATTTTTCAAAAAGCTGTTCGCGAAAAGAACAAGCTAACTCGGGGAATTCTTCGTCAAGTTCAATGATATGCTGTTGATATTCTTGATGAATATCGTCGCTGATAAAGACGGTAATTTCGTCTTTTTTATAGATTTTCATTGCGCCCTCCTTTTGCTAAAGGTCAGAAAATATTAATACAAAATTTTCGGTTTGTCAAGTCCGGCATTTTTTGATATATTATGCTTAAATTAAAATAATTTATGCGATATTCAACATTATTTGGCAAAGCAATAAAAAATGCGCCCCATGACGCCGAATCAATAAACGCCCGGCTTTTGGCGCAGGGAGGATTTATTGAACAGATGATGGCCGGAGTTTATTCATATCTGCCGCTCGGCCTGCGTGTTTTAAATAGGGTGCAAGACATTGTTCGCGAAGAGATGAACGCGATCGGCGGGCAGGAATTATTAATGCCGGCGCTTCAGTCAAAAGAGCTTTGGGATGAGACCGGCCGCTGGGAAAAACTCGCGAGTATAATGTTTCAGTTTGAATCGCGGGGCAAGCATCTTGGCCTTGGAACAACGCATGAAGAGCCGATTGTTCATATTGTCCGCCATCACATTGCCTCTTACAAGGATCTGCCTTTATATCTTTATCAAATTCAGGATAAATTCAGAAACGAGCCCCGGGCAAAATCAGGCCTTTTGCGCGGTCGCGAATTTTCCATGAAGGATCTCTACAGTTTTCATCGGGATGAAAAAGATTTGCAGGAATTTTACGCCAAAGCAATTGAGGCTTACAGAAAAATATTTTTACGCTGCGGGCTTGAGGCAATTGTTACCGAGGCATCGGGTGGTGAATTTACAAAAGAGTTTTCCCATGAATTTCAGGTAATCACGCCAAACGGCGAAGATACGATTTATTATTGCCAGGCGTGCGGCTGGTGCCAGAATAAGGAGATTGCCAAGGTGAAAGCCGGCGATAAGTGTCCCGAGTGCGGTAAAAAGATTGAGGAGCATCGTTCAATCGAGGTGGGAAACATCTTTAAGCTTGGAACACGGTACAGTAAAGATATGAAGCTCCAATTTGCTGATGAAGACGGCAAGAAAAAAGACGTAATTATGGGCTGTTACGGCATTGGCCCTTCACGGGTGATGGGTGCGGCGGTTGAAGTTTTTAATGACAAAGACGGAATCATCTGGCCAAAAGAAATTGCCCCGTATCAAGTGCACTTGGTGACGCTTGGGGCAAAAGACGATTCGGTTAATTCAGAAATAATGTCGGCCGGCTCAAACCTTTATGACCAGCTTGATGATGCGGGAATTGAAGTTCTTTGGGATGAACGGGAAGGGGCTTCGGCCGGCGAGAAGCTAAAAGACGCCGATCTTTTGGGTGTGCCGCTGCGCATCTTAATTTCAGAAAAAACATTAAAGGATAATTCAGTGGAATGGAAATACCGGGCGGAAAAAAAGGCGCAGATGGTGAATTTGGGGGACGTATTTGAAGAGGTTGAGGCTTGGATTAAGGAATAGTTTTATAAATAAAAATCCGTCATTATTGTGACGGATTTTTTTATTATTTTATGCCTTGCCTTTAAGCGCGTCTTTTAAGGCTTTACCGGCCTTAAATTTCGGCACGGTAACCGGCGGAATCTGGATTTTTTCTTTCGGGTTCTGCGGATTAACGCCGATGCGGCCGGCGCGTGTTTTGGCTGAATAAGTGCCAAAACCGGCAATTGTGACTTCGCCGCCCGAGACCAGGGTCTTGGTGACGATGTCGGTAAAGCTTTCCACCATGTCTTCGGCCTGCTTTTTTGTGACTCCGACACGGTCAGCGATTTGGTTTATAAGTTCAGCCTTATTCATATTATGGTGTTTAATTATTAATGGGTTGATTTTTTACATCCACTTGTTGTGGGTTAATGAGGATTTATTTCCCTTATTATAGCAAATTTTTAAAAACTAAGGCAACCCCTTAGCCAACCTGGACAACTTGATGCAGATGCTGAATTTTTGTTGTCTTTTTATTGCGGGGATTGATTTCAAGGTAAACGGCATTTACTTCGCATGGGCCGGATTCGGCAAATTCATGCATTTGTGGCAGTTGGGTCAAGAAATTGTGCAAAATTATTTCGCTTTTTACGCCGATTACTGAACTTTCTTCGCCAACCATGCCAACGTCGGAAATGTAACCGGTTCCGTTGGGGAGAATTTTTGCGTCAGCTGTCGGTACATGGGTATGAGTGCCGATTATGGCTGAGGCGCGGCCGTCGGCATAGAGGCCGAAAGCGATTTTTTCCGAGGTTGCTTCGCTGTGGAAGTCGATTATTGTTATCGGGTTGTCTTTGGTGTGTTTATGGAGAATCTTGTCTAAAGCTAAAAACGGCGAATCAAAGCTTTCCCGAAAAAATACCTGGCCGTTAAGATTAATAAGCAGCACTTTTTTGGTGCCGACTTCAATGAGGCGATGGCCCTCTCCGGGGACATTGGTCGGATAATTAGCCGGACGGATAATCAGCTCATTAAGCTTTGGGTCTTCAAAAACCTTAAGCCCGGCTTTGTTATCAAAGATATGGTTTCCGCCGGTAAAAAAATCAACGCCCGCGTCAATTGCTTCCTGGAGCGTGCTCGGGGTAATGCCTTTTCCATGGGCTAGGTTTTCCGCGTTGGCAATAACAAGATCGGGTTTGTATTTTTTTCGCCACTTGGGAACGATTTCTTTGAGCGCCCGGCGGCCGATTCGTCCGACCACGTCGCCGAACATAAGTACGTTAAATGACATAGTATGTGGATTATAGCATGTTTTAGCAAAAAATCAAGAAAAATAAAAACCAGCTCCTGTTGGGCAGGGGCTGGTTTTTTTATTATCTTGCGTATTCAATTACACGCTTTTCGCGGATAAGGGTTACTTTAATTTCGCCGGGGTAGCGCAGTTCCTGTTCAATCTTTTTGGCAATGTCGCGCGCCATCTTTGTGGCAGTGAAATCGTCAACTTCTTCCGGCGTAACAAAGACGCGTATTTCGCGGCCGGCCTGAATAGCATATACTTTTTCCACTCCGCTAAATCCGGCGGCTGTTTGCTCAAGATCGTCAAGCCGCTGGATATACTGCTCAAGCGTGTCTTTTCTTGCGCCGGGTCGGGCACCGGATATGGCATCGGCGGCTTTAACGATTGCGCCTTCAAGCGTTTTTGGTTTATCTTCGTGATGAGCAATGCAGATATAGGCAACCTCTTCAGGAAAGCCGAATTTTTTCATGATATTGTAACCGATTTCCGGGTGGGAGCCCTGGATGTCATGGTCAACTGATTTGCCAATGTCGTGGAAAAGTCCGCCCTGGCGGCAAACTTTTACATTGGCGCCAAGCTCCTGGCCAAGCAGGGTGGCGATGTTCGCCACTTCAATTGAGTGTTGGAGCACGTTCTGCCCGTAAGAAGTCCTGAATTTCAAGCGGCCAAGAATCGAAACGAGCTTGGGGTCGACCTCGGCAATGGAGATGCCGGTTTCGTAAAGAGAGTCTTCACCCGCCTTTTTCATGGCAATGGCAAGCTCTTTTTTCGCTTCTTCAATTTTTTCTTCAATCCGTCCGGGATGAATGCGGCCGTCCTTGATAAGTTTTTCCAGGGTCAGCTTGGCAAGCATGCGCCGGACCGGGGAGAATCCGGAAATCATTATCATCTCCGGGGTGTCGTCAATTAGAATTTCCGTGCCGGTGAGCTGTTCAATTGTTTTAATGTTGCGGCCTTCTTTGCCAATAATACGCCCTTTCATTTCATCATTCGGCAGCTCAACATTGGTTGTGGTTGTTTCCTGGGCCTGGGAAGCGGCGCATCGCTGTATGGCGAGCGAAATAATTTCGCGGGCCTTGTTTTCAATTTCTTCTTCAGCCTGGCTCTCCATTTTTCTGATGCGGCCGGCGATTTCTTCCTTAAGCTCTTTTTCCATAATAGCCATGAGCTTTTTTTCTGCCTGCTCACGGTTCATGCCGCTAATTTCCTCCAGCTTTTTAATAGCTTCTTCGCGGATTTTTCTTATTTCCTCCTTTGCTTGTTCAACCTTACTGACTTTTTCGTAAAGCTTTTGCTGTTTTTCCTGGAATTCAATCAGTTTTTGGTCAAAAAGCGTTTCGCGTTTCTCCAGCCTTTTATGGAGCTGGCTGACCTCTTTTCGGCGTTCCTCCTCTTCGTGTTTGGCGTCATCAATAATTTTGATGGCTTTTTCTTTGGCGCGGAGCATCAGCTCTTGCTGCTTGCCCTTGGCCTCGTTGATCATTTTTTCCGCCCGGGCAGCGGCAGTATCGGTCTGCCTTTTGGTAACCATTTGGCGGATAATATAACCAATCGCCAGGCCGAAGATGCCGGCAATCGCGCCGATTGCTATTTCTAAAAACATAAAAACCTCTCTAATATGAGAGAGATTTCGGCGATATTAAAAAATTATTGAAACTAGTCGGCTTTAGGCGACTTACACTTCTTTTCGGTAATTTTTTGCCCGATATTTAGGTGGGCCGAGTTAATAGAAGTCATGCGTTTAATGTTACATCCGCAGCCTGCGATTCAACAATTTTTTTAATATTAATTTGCCGTAATCCTCTCAATGCTCATTAATTAATAGTTGTATTTTTATCGTAGCACAGATTCTCAGGTTTGTCAAAACTCTTGACTTTTATTAATAAATTTGCTATTTTTTATTGAAGGGTAAAAGATCATTAACAATCGAGGTGTGTCCATGGAAAAAGGCAATGACCAAGTTTCTGAAAGTATACGGCGTAAATACAGATTAATTAATCAGCAATTTATACCTTACGGCCTGCTTCTAATCGCGCTACTTGCGGTTATGATTTGCATGCTTTTGCAAACCGTTCGTGCCGGACGCCACGGTGAAAGCTTGGTTCTAATGTTTATTTTCGGGGTGGGATATTTTTCTTGCCTTTGCGTGTATGTCGGCCGGTGGATCGAGGCAAGAAAAAAGGTCAGACTGCAAAATACAATGGACAACCTTGCGCAAACAGCCCCCACTCGGCGGCTGGATGACGTAACGCCAACAGGACAAAATAAATTAAAGCCAGATGTTAAGACGCCGTCAGGCGGTAAGCCAAAATAAAAAAAAGCCAGCGGCTTTCTTGGAGGAAATTTATCTCCCTTTATGGGAGATTTTTTTATTTAATAAATTCCTGCCAGTTTTTTTGGTTGATTTTGTCGAGCTCAATTGCGTTTATTAATTTGTGTTTGCCGATTTTGGTGCGTTCGAGTTTTTCGAGGTATGCGCCCGTGCCCAAAGCCTGACCAATATCATGGGCCAGTGATCGGACATAGGTGCCGCTTGAGCAGGCAATAAGTATTTTAAGGATTGGCCAGTGGTAGTTTATCGGTTTAATTTCGTGAATACTAATTTTGTTCGGTTCACGCAAAATTTCTTTGCCCTGGCGGGCGAGTTCGTATAGCTTTTTCCCTTTTACTTTTTTTGCCGAATACATCGGCGGTATTTGATCCTGACTGCCGATGAATTTTTTTAAAATATTTTTTACCTCATCTTCAGTCGGAGGCCGGGCATCGGATTTTTTTATTTTTCCGGTCAAATCATATGTATCAGAAACCGCACCAAAATGTAGTTCGGCAATATATTCCTTGTCCTGTTTTACGTATTTATCAAGTTCGCGCGTGGCCTCCCGACCGATGCCGACAATTAAAAGGCCGGTGGCAAACGGGTCAAGCGTGCCGGCGTGCCCGATTTTCTTTTCCCCGGTGACGCGCCGCAGATGGGCGACGACGTCATGGGAGGTCCAGGCAGGGGGTTTGTTTATAAAAAGAAATCCTGACTTCATGGGTTGATTTTAGAATAAATCGCGTAAGTTTTCAATAGATAGATACATTTGACCAATTGGCTAAAATAAGATAAAATTATCCCACGAGCTTACGCTCTAATTTATTTTCTATTATGAATGTAACAGAACTGGCAAGAAAACTTAAAGTGCCGACAAAAGAACTGCTGGAAAAGCTTCCCGAGCTTGGTTTTGATATTGGCAAAAAGGCGATTAAGGTTGATCCGGCGCAGGCCGAGCGGATCATACAGGCTTGGGCAGATTATCAGCGCAAGCTGCGCGCCCAGGAAAAACTGCGCGAGAGAGAAGAGGTAATGGCAAAAAAAGAGGCGATTATTCAAGAGGGCGGTGAAATCTCATTGCCCGGCTACATTACAGTGCGCGAGCTCGCCGGAAAGATGAAGCTGCCGGTGACCGAGCTTATTAAGATATTGATGCAGAGCGGTATTCTTGCCTCGCAAAATGAACGGCTTGATTTTGAAACCGCGTCAATTATTGCCGAAGATCTTGGCTACAAAACAAAGCAGGAGAAGGAAGAGGTTCATCAGGAAAAAGATTTAGACAGGATCAGGGAGCGCATTGAGGCGGAGAAAGAATTAAAAGCTGTGCCGCGGCCGCCGGTAATTGTTGTGATGGGGCACGTTGATCACGGTAAAACAAAGCTGCTTGACGCGATTCGAATGACCCACGTTGTTGAAGGCGAGGCGGGCGGGATTACCCAGCATATTGGCGCATATCAGGTGGAAAAGAACGGTCGTAATATTACTTTTGTTGACACGCCGGGGCATGAAGCGTTTACCGTGATGCGTTCGCGCGGCGCCAAAGTTGCCGACATTGCCATTTTGGTAGTGGCGGTTGACGACGGGGTCCAGCCGCAGACCAAGGAAGCGATTGACATTATTCAGGCGGCAAAGCTGCCCATGGTTGTTGCTTTAAATAAAATTGATAAGCCAGAGGCTAATGTTGAGAAAACAAAGCGTCAGCTTTCAGAGTTAAATCTTATCTCCGAGGATTGGGGAGGTAAAACCGTGATGCAGGAGATTTCAGCAAAGCAGGGGCTTAACATTGATAAGCTTCTCGACATGGTGCTTCTGGTCGCTGATATGGAAAAGGAGAGGATTACGGCAAATCCCGAAGGTTTGGCAATCGGAACAATTATTGAATCGCACGTTGATAAGGGTGAGGGCCCGGTGGCGACCGTGCTTGTTCAGAACGGAACTCTGCATGTCGGTGATTATCTTGGTGTGCGCGGGGCAAATTACGGCCGGGTACGGGCTCTCAAAGACTGGCGCAATGAAGACGTGCGCGAAGCCGGGCCGGGCATGCCGGTAAAAATTTTAGGGTTTAAATTTGCGCCGGCGGTCGGTGACATCATGGAGGTGCCGGAAGACGTAAAGGAATTGAAGGCGAAAAAGGTAAAGCCGGACCGTAAGGTTATTGAAAAGATGGTCGCGCAAAAAACAGTAAGTGAAGAAGAAAAAATTGAGACGCAGTTCAATTTTGTCCTGCGGGGAGATGTTCTTGGTTCGATTGAAGCGATCCTCGGAACAATTGAAAAAATTGACGTTCCGGGATTGGCGATTAATATTGTCGCCAAGGGTTTGGGGAACATCACAGAAAGCGACGTGCTTGCCGCTGAGGCAACCGGTGCAGTGATCTACGGATTTAATGTTAAGGCCCCGGTGGTTGTTGAAGAGCTTGCCCGCGATAAGGGTGTTGAGATAAAATATTATAAAATTATTTACGAATTGTTTGATGATATTGAAAAACGCTTAAATGAGCTTGTTAAGCCCGAGGTCGTGGTAAACCAGCTCGGCCGGGCAAAGGTGCTTCAGGTGTTTATCCGTGAGCCAAAATATTCTATTGTCGGCTGTGCGGTTACCGAGGGCAAGGTTGAGGGAAATGCCAAGGCAAATGTTTATCGCGGGGATGAATTAATTGATGAGGGGGAAATTGAAGAGGTGCAGATCGGCAAGCAAAAAGTTACTGACGTTCTTAAGGGTCAGGAGTGCGGTATTAAGTTTATCGGCAAGACCAAGTTTGAGGAAGGTGATATACTGGAAGTGTACCGTGAAGAAACAAAGGCTAAAGAAATTAAATTATCAGTTAAAAAATAATTAACAAAAAACTTATGCCGGAAATAGAATTTGATGATAATAATTTTGATGAAAAGGTCCTTGATTCAAAGGTGCCGGTTCTTGTGGATTTTTGGGCTCCTTGGTGCGGACCTTGCCAGGCAATGCTGCCAATTATCGAAGAATTTGCCAAACAATACAATGAAGAAGAGCTGCTAGTCGGAAAACTCAACATTGATGAGAATAAATTAACGCCCCAGCGCTACGGAATTATGAGTGTTCCGACTTTTATGATTTTTAAGGACGGCCAGATAATTGACCAGTTTGTCGGTTCACAATCCAAAGAATCTTTAAAAGAACATGTTGATCAGGTGCTTACGGCAAATCAATAACTATGCCTGAGGCAATTAAAAAATTAATTATACTTGGTTCAGGTCCGGCCGGGCTTACCGCGGCGATTTATTCGGCGCGCGCCGGACTTAAGCCCCTGGTTGTTGAGGGGATGATGCCGGGCGGCCAGCCGATGGGAACGAGCATGGTTGAAAATTTCCCCGGGTTTCCCGAGGGGATAGCCGGTCCGGAAATGGTGAGCCGGATGCGCAAGCAGGCGGAGCGTTTTGGCGCAAAATTTATTGTCGGTAAAGTCGGAAAGGTCAATATTAAAAAAAAGCCGTTTGCAATTTTTGTCGGCAAGCGCGGTTACCGGGCAGAGGCTTTAATTGTCGCAACCGGGGCTGATCCACGCTGGCTTGAAGTGCCGGGGGAAGAAGAGATGCGCGGCCGGGGCGTTTCAACCTGCGCGACCTGCGACGGGTTTTTCTACAAAGATAAAGTTGTTATCGTGATCGGCGGCGGCGATTCAGCATTGGAAGAGGCAATTTTTCTTACTCATTTTGCCAAGAAAGTTATTGTTGTTCACCGTCGTGACAAATTAAGGGCTTCCAAGTTTTTACAAAAAAAGGCCCTTGAAGAAAAAAAGATTGAATTTTATTGGAATAAAAAGGTTGAAGAGGTGCTTGGAAGGAAAAAATTAAAGGGAGTAGTTTTGCGCGATACGCAGACCGGTGAAACAAGCGAGCTGATTTGTGACGGAATATTTATTGCCATCGGCCATAATCCAAATACGCAAATTTTTAAAAACCAGCTCGATCTTGACCAAAAGGGCTATATTAAGGTAAGCCGCTCGGTTGAGACAAGCGTACCTGGTGTTTTTGTTGCCGGCGATGTTGCCGACCCGCAATATAAGCAGGCAATTACTGCCGCGGCCTCCGGCTGCATGGCGGCGATGTCGGCTGAGGAGTTTTTAGCCCTAGAAGAATAGGGCTTTTTTAAAATAATTTTATGTCTGTTTTTGATTCAGCAATGAAACAACTAAACAGGGCGGCCAAGCTTATAGACTTAAAGCCAAATGTTTTGGCGATTTTAAAGTCTCCGGAGCGGACAGTGGAAGTTACTATTCCGGCAAAGCTCGACGATGGTACAGTTGAAATTTTTAAAGGTTATCGGGTCCAGTATAACAGCAGCCGCGGCCCTTATAAGGGCGGTATTCGTTTTCATGAACAAACCGATCTTGAGGAAGTAAAGGCATTGGCTTTTTGGATGACCCTAAAATGCGCCGTGGTGGATATCCCCTTGGGCGGAGGAAAGGGAGGGGTAGCAATCAACCCGAAAAAATATTCAGAAAAGGAAATTGAAGCAGTCGCCCGCGGCTGGACAAGAATGATGGCCGAGGTAATCGGCCCCAAGCGCGATATTCCGGCGCCGGACGTCAATACCAATCCTAAGATTATGGCCTGGATTGCCGATGAATATTCAAAAATTGTCGGCGATGATTCACCGGCCGTGGTTACGGGAAAGCCGATTGAGGCCGGAGGCAGTCTTGGTCGCGACACGGCAACGGCCCAGGGCGGCTTTTATGTTTTGGAAAAATTAAAAGAAATTATTGAAATTGATCCGGAGTCATCAACCGTGGTTATCCAGGGGTATGGGAACGCCGGATATAATTTTGCCAGGCTTGCGTATCACGCCGGCTACAAGGTTGTCGCGGTTTCTGATTCCAGGGGAGGAATTCATAATGAGGATGGTTTGGACCCGGAAAAAGTAATGAAACATAAAAAAGAAACCGGTTCAGTGATCGGTTATGACGCAGCCGAGGAAGTGAGCAATAAGGAGATTTTAGAAATTCCCTGTGGTATTCTTGTCCCGTCGGCTCTCGAGAATCAGATTACTGCGGATAATGCAAATAAAATAAGCAGCCAGGTGGTACTTGAGCTTGCCAACGGCCCGACCACGCCGGAGGCAGATGAGATTTTATATAAAGAGGGCGTGCATGTTGTGCCGGATATTTTGGCAAATGCCGGCGGCGTGACCGTAAGCTATTTTGAGTGGCGGCAGAATTTAGCAAAAGAAAAATGGGAGCTGGACGAAGTTCGAGAAAAACTGGAGCCGATTATGAAGGATTCTTTGAGCGCAGTTTGGGAAAAGCACCAAGAGCTTAATTGCGACCTTAGGCGGGCTGCTTTTGCCTTGGCGCTTGAGCGAATCAGCACTGCCCTTGAGGAAAAAGGTTTGGTATAATGTATATATGGTTAAAGAAATATCAGTACAAGAATTAAAGGCTAAGCTTGATTCAGGCGATAAATTTTACTTAATTGACGCCCGTTCAGCTGAGGATTTTGAGCATAATCATATTGTTGAGGCAATAAATCTTCCCTGGGGACCGGAATTTACACAAAAATTGCCCCATGTTTTGCCTGATAAAGACGCCGAAATCGTGGTGTATGGCACTAACGACGCCTGTGTTATGGCAAAGAGCGCAGTTGATGAGCTAAACAAGTTGGGTTATGAGAATTTGGCTCTTTTGGGATCGGGGTTTATCGGTTGGATGGAGTCCGGGCTAGCCCTTGAGTTTGGCAAGGCAAGCTAATATTTGCCTAAAATTTAAAGCTCCTGACATAAATCAGGAATTTTTTATTAAGTTGATAAGACGGCTTATTTAAGGTAATATTAATCCAAGACAGTGTTTTATGAACAGATATAATCCAAAAAAAATAGAGCCAAAATGGCAGAAATTTTGGGAAAAGAATAAGATATTCCAGGCTGATGATTTTTCTGAAAAGCCGAAGTTTTATTGCTTGATTGAGTTTCCCTATCCCTCGGGCGAGGGCCTGCACGTTGGCCATCCGCGAAGCTATACGGCGCTTGATATTGTCGTGCGCAAAAGGAAGATGGAGGGCTATAACACGCTTTATCCGATCGGTTGGGATGCGTTCGGCCTGCCGGCGGAAAATTACGCCGTCAAGACCGGAATCCATCCGAAAAAATCAACCGCAAAAAATATTAAAACATTTAAGCGTCAGCTCAAGTCCCTGGGCTTGGCATTTGACTGGTCGCGGGAAATTAATACGACCGACCCCCAATATTACAAATGGACGCAATGGATGTTTTTAAAATTTTTTGAAAAAGGCCTTGCCTACAAAAAGAAAATGCCGATCAACTGGTGCACGCAGTGCAAAATCGGTTTGGCAAATGAAGAGGTGGTTGACGGCCGCTGCGAGCGCTGCGGTAGCGAGGTTGAAAAGCGCGAAAAGGAACAGTGGATGCTAAAGATCAGTGAGTACGCCGACCGGCTTTTGACCGATCTTGAGACGATTGATTATTGGGAAAAAATTGCCAAGCAGCAGGCTGATTGGATCGGCCGAAGCGAAGGCGCGGAAGTTGTTTTTCGTCTGGCCGGCGACGCGGAGGGCGAAATTCGGGTTTTTACCACGCGGCCGGATACTCTTTTTGGCGCGACATATATGGTTGTCGCTCCTGAACATGAAATAATTTCTAATTTGAAAGATCGGATATCGAATTTTGATGAGGTCGAAGAATATATTAAAAAGGCAAAATCAAAAAGCGACCTTGAACGTTCTGAACTTAGCAAAGAAAAAACCGGGGTTGAACTTGAGGGCATCAAGGCGATCAATCCGGTGAATGAAAAAGAAATTTCTGTTTGGGTGGCGGATTATGTTTTGCCGAGCTACGGCACCGGCGCGATTATGGCGGTTCCGGCGCATGACCAGCGCGACTGGGAGTTTGCGACAAAGTTTAAACTGCCGATTATTGAAGTGGTTCAAGGTGGTGATATTAAAAAAGAGGCTTACGTGGGCGACGGGGTCTTGATAAATTCTGATATTCTGAACGGGTTAATTGTTCCGGATGCGATTAAAAAAATGACCGAATGGCTTGAGGAACATGACCTTGGTTCTTATGAAGTAAATTACAAACTTCGTGATTGGGTTTTTTCGCGCCAGCGTTACTGGGGCGAACCGATTCCGATTATTAACTGTCCGCGTTGCGGCCATGTCCCGGTTCCTGAAGAAGATTTGCCGGTCCGTTTGCCGGATGTTAAAAAATATGAGCCAAGTGACACGGGAGAGTCGCCCTTAGCAACGATGCGCGACTGGGTTGAGGTGCCGTGCCCGAAATGTGGCACTCAGGCCGAGCGCGAAACCGACACCATGCCGAACTGGGCCGGCAGTTCATGGTATTATCTGCGCTATTGCGACCCGCACAATAGCCGAGCATTTGCTGACGCGGAAAAATTAAAATATTGGATGCCGGTTGATTGGTATAACGGCGGCATGGAGCACACAACATTGCATCTTTTATATTCGCGATTCTGGAATAAGTTTTTGTATGATGAAAAACTTGTGCCGACAGCCGAGCCCTATAAAAAAAGAACTTCGCACGGCTTGATTTTGGGCGAGGGCGGGGAAAAGATGTCAAAATCAAAAGGAAACGTGGTAAATCCGGATGATGTTGTAAAGGAGTACGGGGCGGACGTGCTGCGAACCTATGAAATGTTCATGGGCCCGTTTGATCAGTCGGTTAGCTGGGATACCAAAGGAATTGAGGGCATTAACCGTTTCTTAAATAAAGTATGGAATGTCTTCTCCCATCAGATTGAAATGATAAAGCTTTATGAAAAGCTTGGCGACGAGAGAAAGATTGAGGACCGTGAAGAAGAAATTGCCGGTGAGCCGATTCGGGCAAAAGAAGACCAGCTGGTACGCTCTTTACATCGGACAGTTAAAAAAGTCAGTGAAGATATTGAGAAGATGGCTTTTAATACCGCGGTTGCTCAACTGATGATATTTTTAAATGATGTTACTGCTGCGGCCGAGAAGAATGGGGCTGAGGGAAAGGTTTGGTATTATCTTGACCGCGATGACACGCGCGATTTTATAAAATTGCTTTCACCATTTGCTCCGCATCTTGCTGAAGAGCTCTGGAAACAGCTTGGCCATAAGTTTTCAATATTTGAATCGGACTGGCCGGGCTACAATCCTGATCTGGTTAAGCTTGAGGAAATTGAACTTGTTTTGCAGATTAACGGTAAAATTCGCGATAAAATAAAAACCCCGGCTGATATATCCGAGGAGGATGCCAAGGAGCTTGCCCTGAAAAGCGAAAGAGTACAAAATTATTTAGCCGGCAAAAAGCCAAAGCAGATTATTTTCGTTCCCGGCAGGCTGGTGAATATTGTTATTTAAATAATCGCTCCCACAGATAATTTTTTAATGTTGGAGGGAATTGTAAATTCAAAATCAAAAATATTTTTATTTGTTTGCCTTGTTTTTCTATTGGGCGTGACCCTTGAATCATTTTTACAGATAAAAATTGACTGGTGGATTTTTTTGAGTTTGGTTTTATTGGGAGCGGGCGGGATAACATTTTTTTTGAAAAACAAAAAAGCACGGTTTGTGTTTATTCTTGCCGTGTTTTTTGTTTTGGGTTTTTGGCGTTTTAGCTTTGGCTTGCCTGAATTTTATGAAAATAAAATTCATAATTATTATGACGAGACAATTGTTTGGCAGGGTATTGTCGCGGCCGAACCGGACCGCCGCCAGGACCAGATTAAATACACGGTTGAGGCAAAAGAGATCATCGGTCATGGCGAAGTGGAGGGCAGGGTGCTGGTAAGCGCCGGCCTTTTTCCTGAATTTAATTATGGAGATTTGGTGGAGGTTGAATGTAAATTAAAAAAGCCGGAGCCGATTTCTGATTTTCGTTATGACCGTTATTTGGCAAAAGACAAGATATACTCTCTATGCTATCCGTATAATGAAATAAAATTTATCGAGTCAGGACGCGGCAATTTAATATTTAACTCAATATTTTTTGTTAAGGATAAGTTTGCCGCCTTAACTAATCGGATTTTTCCCGAACCGCAGGCAAGTTTTTTGGCCGGACTGCTTTACGGGGCGCGCAGCGGATTGCCCGAGGAGGTGCTTGATAATTTTCAGGCCACCGGAGTAACGCACATTATTGCCATATCCGGCTATAACATTACGATTGTTTCGGCGCTGTTTTTGATTTTTGCCTATAGCCTTGGCTTTTCAAGAAAAAAAGCTTTTCCCTGGGTGGTGCTGGCAATTATTTTATTTGTTATTTTTACCGGCGCTTCGGCTTCGGTGGTACGCGCGGGAATTATGGGCATACTTGTTCTGCTTGCCAAGCAGACCGGAAGGACATCGCAAATTTTAAACACCCTTGTCTTTACTGCCGCGCTGATGTCGTTGCATAATCCCTGGGTGTTGATATTTGATGCCGGATTCCAGCTTTCTTTTCTTGCGACTATCGGGCTTGTTTATCTTACGCCGATGATCCTAACATGGTTTTCGCGCGTGCCGCAGGCACTGGGTTTGCAGGAGTCAGTCGTCTCAACTCTTTCGGCGATAATTATGACCACGCCGCTTATACTTTTTCAGTTTGGCCGGTTTTCGTTAATTGCGCCTTTGGCAAACATTTTAATTTTGTCGGTAATACCGCTTACCATGATGCTCGGTTTTGCCGTAGTGATTATTGGACTTATTTCAACGGCGCTTGGACAAATATTTTCCTGGCTGCCGTGGCTGATTCTGACCTACATGCTTAAGATAACGGAAATTTTGTCGCGGATTGAATTTGCCCAGCTCGAGATCCCATATTTTCATTGGTCAATCCTTGCTATAATGTATGCGTGGCTTTTAATTTATATTTATTTGGGCAATAAAAGGCTTAAAGTTGCTCCGATTAAAATATGAAAAACAGAAAACAAGTTTACTGGTTTGGATTTTGCTGCGTGCTCGCGATAAGTGCGGCGATGTATTATGTCGGACCGGAAAATATTATTGAAAGGTTTGATGACGACGCAGGAAAATTAAAAGTGGATATACTCGATGTTGGCCAAGGCGATGCGATTTTCATTGAAACGCCGGAACATTTTCAGATTTTGATTGACGGCGGTCCGGATAAGTCAATTTTAAACGAACTCGGCAAAGTGATGGGATTTTGGGACCGGTCAATTGACGCAATCGTTTTGACTCACCCCCATTCCGACCATGTCGGCGGACTGCCTGAGGTGCTCCGCCGTTATGAAGTCGGCCAAATTTATCACACCGGAGTAGTCCATACTTCAAATGATTATTTAACCTTTCTTGAAATAATACGTGATCAAAATATTTCAACCGCCGAGGTTAGCGAACCTTTTGTTTTGGAGCTTGACAATGATATTGATTTTGAATTTTTATATCCGTTAAAGCCACTTGGCGGGCTGAGGGTGAAAAATTTAAATAATGCAAGCATTGTTAACCGTTTGGTTTCTGGCGACGCGGTTATGCTTTTTACCGGTGATCTTGAAGCAGAGGGAGAAGAAGAGCTTTTGGCAAGCAACCAGGACGTTTCTGCGCAGGTTTTGAAGGCCGGCCACCACGGCAGCGCCACTTCAAGCTATCAGGATTTTCTGGAGGCGGTTGGCCCGGAGTTGACAATAATTTCCTGCGGTACGGGCAATTCATTCGGCCACCCCTCAATGAGGACAATCAGCCGAATGGAGCGTTTGGGTATTGAGGTAAAAAGAACCGATTTGGAGGGAACGATCAGTTTGGTTTCTGAAGGCGTGGGCTGGATTTTGAAATAGGCTTGATTTATTCATGATTTTTGCTAAAATAACCTCAACATTCATTATTAAAGATTATACTTATGGCAAGTGTTGTTGAACAAAGCCTGGTCCTGGTAAAGCCGGACGGGGTTAAAAGGGGGCTGGTTGGCGAAATTACCAGCCGTTTTGAAAAGTCCGGATTAAAAATTGTCGCCATGAAAATGATTTGGGTGGACAAGGATTTTGCCGGCAAGCATTATCCGGAGGAGCGAACCGAGCTTCTTGAGGGGATTGGCAAAAAAACATTGGAAACCTATGAAAAATACGGCAAGGATCCGGGCGAAGAGCTCGGTACCATGGATCCTTTGGAGATCGGCAAGATGGTTAACCGCTGGAACATGGACTTTTTATCATCCGGGCCGGTGGTGGCCATGGTACTTGAAGGGCCGCACGCGATTGATAACGTGCGCATGGTTGTTGGTGCGACATTGCCGGTGTTTGCCAATCCGGGCACGATTCGCGGCGACTTTTCACTTGATTCTCCCGCCTTGGCCAATGAGCGTAAGCGGGCGGTGCATAATATGGTTCACGCTTCGGGGAATACCGAAGAAGCCGAGTATGAAAAACAGCTCTGGTTTCGTGAAGATGAAATCCAGGACTACAAGCGCGTTGACGAGGATATAATGTTTGGATAAATTCTTAATTAAATATTTATATGGAACAATTAAGACGAGAGCAACCAAAGTCTGAATGGCCAACAAAATTAGAAAAAGTTCAGGAATGGCGGGAGGTAATAAAGCAGGAGGACTTTGAAGGCACGCCGGAGGCGCTCAAAGCCCGCGAATATATGGAGGAGAAATGGCCGGAAGGTTCGCCGCACCGCGACGCAATGGATGTTTTTGCCTATATGTTTGTAAAGGACTATTTTAAGGAGCATCCGCACTATATTGAGGAGTGGGCCACGCCGGAAAGCCGCGATATGTTTCTTAAAGCTCTGATGGTTAAGCCAGAGTTTTCTCAGGAGCTTTCAAATATTGAAAAGCAAATGGGCAAGCACGGCGCATCAGTGCCGCTGACTAACGAAGAAATTAAGATGGCGATTGATTTGGCTTATGAGGCAATATTGCATAACAAGGCAAAGATGGCCGGTGAGGATGGCGAGGTCGCTGCGGCATGAATGTGGATAAAATTTATTGACCATTCTTCTAATCAATTATATTTTTTAAAGTAATCAAGACTCTCGGCAAGTTTTTGCTCAAAGGAGCACCTTCACAGGGCTTGTCCTTGCGGTCTTGATTGCAGGCCTCTCTGTTTAGGGTTTTGTCGGAACGTAAGAATTGCGCATCGACATGACCCTAAAACAGGGAGGTTTTTTTCTTATTTACAATTGCCCTTTTACATGGTAATGTTAAAAGTGGATTCCGTGTTATGGTTGGGAAAGATTTGGGTCAAATCGTCATTTAAAGGAGGCTGACATTTTGCCGGGCCGTGGCCCGTCAGTGAGGCTTCCGGCGGCGTTAAGACCATGGGCTTGGCCCGGGTAGGGAGATTCTCTTCCTGGGGAAAGCTGCATGGACTGCCCACATGGGACAATACGCCAAATCTAGCCAGCCAAAACGGGGTCCACGTTTTTGTGCCGCTTGTTATGCCAGCGGTTTTTGTTTAAAAATTTTTCGCGGTGTAGTATAGTGGTAGTATCCTGCGCCAGCCGCGTGGCTCCGTGCGGGACAGGCGCGCTTATTACGGGGACTAGTATAGTGGTAGTACGCGGGCATGGGGTGCCTGTAGTTCGGGTTCGATTCCCGGGTCCCCGACCAAAAAAATATTAAAAATTTGATTTTAATCAATAAAATAATTAATGAGCCGTGATTTTATCCGGCGTAACAAAAACAAAAATATGCCCAACGGAAAAAAGCCAGTTATCGTAAAAAAGGAAGCTGGCAAGCAGCCTCCAAGGAATAAAGCGAAATCGACAGCCGGTCCGGCAAAGGTCGCGCCAAGCGGTGCGAAATCATCAGGTCTCGGACTGCTAATCGTGCTCGCCATAATAATTATTGGAGGATTTTTTATTTACGATCAGTTTAAATCAAAGCCAGACGGCGAACCGAGCGTTGTTGAAGATGTGAAGGAAGCGGTTGAAGAAGCAGTTATTCCGCAGGAAGTGCAGGCTTCTCGTTTTGCTGATTATGTTGAATATAAGGTGAGCGTTAATCCGCAGGTGCCAAGCTATGACCTGGACGAAGATTTATCTGAAGTTGTGAACGCTGATGATTTTGAATTTTCTGAAGAGGCTCTGGAGATGATTATGGAAAACGGTTTTGTCGTTATTCCCGAAGAATACCGCGAATTTTTCTCAGTTTACGAGCAAAACCGCTACGCGCCGGTGCCGAATTTTATTACCACCGACTCAATACTGCATAATTATCATTTGATTTTTAACCATTTATTAAAAAAGATTGAAGAAGAGGAGCTGATTCCCGAGTTAGAGGATCTGAATGAAAAAATGCTTGAACAGGCACTAGATATTTATGAGAGGGCTGAGGGGACAGACTGGGAGAACGCGGCAAAAAGAAATGTCGCATTCTTTGGCGTGGCCAGTACTCTGCTTGACGAGGACGTTGAAATTCCCGAAATGGTGGAGGATTTGGTTGAGCAGGAGCTTGATTACATTGATGAGCATGAGGGTATTGCCATCTCACCGGTAATGAACATGGGAGCTGATCTGGATGTTCTAGAGGCGCTTAAGGAAGATTATTCGCAATATATCCCGCGCGGGCATTATGAAAAGACAGAGGAGCTGAAGGCTTATTTTAAATCAATGATGTGGTACGGCCGTATGACATTCAGGTTCAAAAGCGAAGACGAAGTCCGTTCGGCTGTATTGACTACGCTGGCTCTTTCTGACAAAGACGCCAAAGAGAGCTGGGAGCGGATTTATGAGCCAACCAATTTTTTCGTTGGTAAAAGCGATGATATTTCACTTTATGAAATGGAAGAGCTGGTTGAAGATGTCTACGGTAAGCGGGCCGATGTTGAAGATTTGTTTGATGACGGCGCTAAATTCAGCGAGCTGATGAGCCTGGCTGATGAGCTGGAGCCTCCGCAGATAAATTCAATTCCGATTTTTATGGAGGAAATCCAGCCGGATCGGGAGCGCGAAATCAAGGGTTTTCGGTTTATGGGTCAGCGCTACACAGTTGACGCATCAATTTTCCAGCGGCTGATTGACCGCGAAGTAAAGAACCGGATGCTGCCCAAGGGCCTGGATATTGCCGCAGCCATGGGATCGGACGAAGCTTATGATCTTTTAGACGAGATGGACGAGACCGATTATGAAAATTATGATGACAACATGAGTAAATTAAAGACTTATATAAATAAGCTTGATGACGATACGTGGACGCAAAATCTATACTGGGGCTGGCTTCACGCCCTGCGGCCGCTTCTTGAAGAAAAGGGTAGCGGTTATCCGATGTTTATGCAAAACCTTGCCTGGGTAAGAAAAGAAATTAATACTTTTCTTGGTTCATGGGCCGAGCTCAAGCATGATACGATTCTTTACGCCAAGCAGGTATATGCCGAGCTCGGCGGCGCCCCAATGGAAGAGGAGGACGACCGTGGTTATGTTGAGCCGAACCCGCATGTTTACGCGCGCCTTGCTTCGCTCTTGCGCATGACGCGCGAAGGACTTGATCTGCGCGACCTCTTGGATGTTAGTGACGAACAGACATTAAAACGCATGGAGGAACTGGCGCTTTCGCTTAAGATAATTTCAGAAAAAGAATTAAATAATCAGTCGTTATCTGATGACGAATATGATTTAATTCGCACTTATGGCGGAACGCTGGAACATTTTTGGCTTGAGGCCCTGCGCGATGAAGGCGTTGAATCGGTTTCACAGCTCTATGATCATCCGGCCGCGGTAATCGCCGACGTCGCCACTGATCCGAACGGCTGGGTACTTGAAGAGGGCATTGGCTGGATTAATGAAATATACGTGGTTGTTCCGGTTGGCGGAGAGCTTAGAATTGCCCGCGGCGGCGTGTTCTCGTATTATGAATTTTCCTGGCGAATGAGCGATCGTTTGACTGATTCGGCTTGGCAGGAAATGCTTGAAGAAGGAGATGCGCCGGATCTTCCCGAATGGACAAGCGAATTTCTTATTGAATATTAATGCCAAAATCACGCGCAATAATTTTCAGTTTGTGCGTTGCGGGCATATCCGCGGCAATATTATGGTTTACCCCGGTTTCAGAGCAGCGAGCTATTGAGCAGACACAGCTTGCTGTCCGGCAAAGCGAGCCGGCAGAAGAAAAAGTTAAAGAAGAGCCGTGGCGTGAAGAACTGGAAAATTTAATAGATATAAAAAAGAAACTTCCTCAAAAGCATGAGGAGGTTTCTTTAATTGCCGTTGGCGACATCATGCTTTCGCGCGACGTTGATACCAAGATGCGCCGCTACGGCTATGGCTATCCCTGGGAGAAAGTTCGCGGTTATCTGGCAAGCGGCGATATAATTTTTGGTAATTTGGAGACGGCAATCACGCCGGGGAGAAAAATTGGCAGCTATGAAATGAGTTTTCGCGCCGACCCGGAAAATGCAGCGGTAATGGCTGATGTCGGCTTTGATATTCTCTCCCTTGCCAATAACCACAGCATGAATTTTGGCGAATCCGGAATGAAAGACACAATGAATTATCTTGACGCTGCGGGAATCATTCATTGCGGCGCAGGAGAAGAAGATTTGGCTTACGCGCCAATGTATTTAGTCGCCAAGGGAATACGTTTTGCCTTTCTTGCTTATGAATCACCGAGCTTTGTGCCGAATTCTTACGCCGCCGGATCAGACCGGGTGGGTGTTGCTTTTATGGATAAAGCAAAAATGACGGCCGCAGTTCAGCAGGCAAAGCAGAATGCCGATTTGGTGATTGTTTCAATGCATGACGGAGTCGAATATACGGATTCGCCGAACAGAAACCAAATTGATTTTGCCCACGCGGCAATTGACGCCGGTGCCGATATGGTGATCGGCCACCATCCGCATGTGACGCAGGGCGTTGAGCTTTACCGCGACAAATATATATTTTACAGTTTGGGAAATTTTGTTTTTGACCAGATGTGGTCGCGGGAAACTCGGCGTGGTTTGATTTTAAAGGCCTATTTTAATAAGGAGGGAGCAACAAAGATTGAACTTGTGCCGGTGCTGATTGAGGACTATGCCCAGCCGCAGATTATTGAGAATAAGGAAAAGTATGAAGTGCTTGCCCGGTTGCGCGCACCGCTGGTTGAGCGCGAATCATTTTTTTATGATGAAGAAACCGGTATGGTAAAAAATATTTCTTATTCGCTTTTAGGCAAAGAGGCGCCAAGCAGCTTTAATGTTTTGCGCGTAAAAGTTGAGGATCTTGACGCGGATGGGAATTTTGAGCAATACATTTTGCAGAACGGCGTTTTGGAAATACGCGAAGCGGGTAAAACGATATTTGAGTCATCGCCCGACTGGTGGATTGATGATTTTTCATTGGCCGACGCGACCGGCGACGGAATTATAAATGTTAATATGTCAGTATGGCGGGCCGGCAACTATGGCAGTGACATGCCGTTTTGGGAAGAAGAAAACGACATGAGCGTGAAAAATCATTTTCTTGTTTATAAATTTTCTGAAAAAATATTAAAGCCGCTCTGGCATTCTTCCAGCCTTGATAATCCGAATTGTGATTTTCTTTTTCATGATGTTGATGCGGACGGCCGGGAGGAGCTTTTAGTTATTGAAGGCGAATACGGCGATGATTGGCTATGCCAGGGAAAATATCTTGCTCTTTGGGAGTGGAATGAGTGGGGATTTTATAACAAATGGCGCAGCGAGGCGGGAGAATATAATAGGTTATCAATTGAAACTATCGGTACAAAAGATTTTATTTTTGCTGATTAATAAAAATAAAAAAACCGATGCAAGAAGAGCACCGGATTTTTTATTTACTGACTTATTTCAGAAAAGGATTTGTATTGGGAGTTGATTATTTTCCCTTTTTCAGTTGAAATTTGATAAAGAACAAAATCGCAGTGTTCAATGCCATAAGGCACGAGGTCAATAATTTTTTCGCCTACGGCAGTTTCAGCGAATTCTCCATGGGAAACAACCCAGGCGATCCTTTCGCGTCTTCTGGCGAGACTGTCGCCAAGAGCGGCCAAGGCGGATCGAAGCTTTCGGCGCAGTAGGGCACAGTAGCTATATTGGTCAAGTGCCTGTTTAATGGTGAGGTTTGTTTTTTTTGCCTGCATTTCTTGAATAAACTTCGGGTCTTTGACCATCTCTCGCAGATGGTTCATCGGGTGGAATGCTTCATTTTTTTCCGGGCTGATATTGTATGGATCCGTGGCAATCGCCATAATTCCCGCGGCTTGATTGGCGCGGTCGGCGCCGGAATGAAAGATACGTTCAGGAAAAAGACCTTTTTCTTTAAGATAGTGGCTGAGTTTAATTGCCTGCATGCCGCCGGTGGGCGTAATGTGTCCGTTTTTTGTCTCCGGGTGTCGGCAAACAACAATATTGACGAATTCGTTCATTATCCCTACCTCCTCAAAGTTAAAAGTGCGATCAAGTTGTTATACGTTACTTATTTTTACTGGTGTTGTCAAGGCTTGACTTTTTGCCAAATTTATGCTAAAATATGCTATCCGTTCCTTAAATTAACAATATCAACCAAAGCCTAAAAAGGAGGCGTGATGAGTAGATGGATAAGAGACCACGCCTTCTGGCTAAAGGTAGTGGTTTGGCTTGCGTTTGCCGTTTGGATTGCCAGTCCAGCGATTTCCTATTTGGTTAAAAATTGGGATCATCTCAATACAAAAGAGAGCGATTGGTCTGGGCGCTACCAGGACCTTGATCAAAAGAAACTTTCCATCTTTAAAGCGGAAGTCGCCAAGATGCAGGAGCGAGCCGAAGCCAAGGGCAGTTCTTACGGAGCAAGGTCGTGGATCAGTGATTTGGCCACGGCGCATGAACTGGCTACATCCTTAGGTTTGCCTAGCACGGCGGTTATTAACCCGACTTATGATTTCGAAGCGATCGGTTTAAGTGATTTGTATCGGCAAATGGCCGAAAACATGAGAAGACCATACTTGGTTCCGGAAAGCGAGAGGATAACCGAGGACGTTGACCGGCGGTTGGCAATTGCCGCCGGCGATACCCTGCCGGAAGAAAGAGAAAACCTTGATTGGTGTCTATTTCTGACAAAGATCGGGCGCTTCCTGCTCATGATCTACATAAAGATGATGCTCTTTTGTCTGTTTTGGTATCCTTTGCGAATTATCGGCGACTACGCTAGAAAGACTTCTTTTTGCGAGGAAATACTGCTTGCGCCGGAGCGCTTTTTCAAAGCGGTCGTGTTCTGGCCGGTTTGGTTCAATGTTTACGGCCGTTTCACTGATCCGGCCCGTGCCTTGCGCTATACTCGTCTCAAGGTCGAGTATCTGAGACAAAAGAAAGGGCTTGAACAACTTCTGCCTTACGAAGAGGAGATGCTCCGCCGTCAGGCTGAGCAGCCACTTGAGGATTTTGAGCAAGCGCTTAAATTCCTTAGGGCACAAGAAACCACGGTCAAACGTTCATTGCTTGTCGCTTGTTTCTGGTTTTTGCTCGGGTTCTTCTTGGCTCCATTTATTTCTCCGCGCGGCAGCGTTTATCAAATTGGGAGCGTTGGCGTTGGATGCGTCGCCCAGCTGATTGTTGAAAACGCCTTAGACCATGGCGCTAGCGATAACCGATTGTCGCCGCGTGCGCCGCCCGAGCTGGAATTCTGGGCGCTTGATGAATGGCTTGAAATGATTGAGCGACCGCTCAAGTTCATTTGGGCCGTGATTCAAGAAAATACGTTAGCGTTAGAAGAGGTAATTCGGGCGATTGACCATGTACCACGGCGGTATTGTGTCTTCCAGTTCATTGGAAATGGGGGATGCTAACATCGCCGGGAGAAATCGCGCATGATTCTCCTGGCCAAAACCAGGAGGAGAGCCATGAAGTACATGGTCGCCATAACCACCGCAATCGTCATCCTGGGCACGGCCAAGCTTGCCCAGGCCAAGGCTTACGAGCCGCCGCGCGTCGGCGTGCTGGTGAATGCCAGTTACCAGGTCCACGAGCAGGTTAAGCTGCGCTACCAACTGACTTTGCCCAACCTGGCGTCAGCCACCCTTAGCTCGAGTAGCGTCGCCGGAATCCAGTGGACGCCGCATCAGGCATTTAGCTTGCAGTTTCTTTTCGGAGGAACTCACCAGCCGGGCGATAATACTTTTATCGTCAGCCTGCGTCCATTCATACTCGTTAAGCGGTTCTCAATTTTTGCGCTGTTCAACTACAGTGTGAATTTCCAGAACCTGTTTCACTTCATCCAGGCCGGTCATCCGATTACCGAGTACCTCGGATTGAGCCTGGTGAGCGAAGGAGTGACGAAGTTTCGAGACGTCACGTCCAGCTGGGTGGCAATCGGGCCTTCGGTTGATGTTAAGTTCGGAAAGCACGTCGCGGTTAGCGCGATCAATATGCTCGGCATTGAGCGCGGCCGCCAGTACTATGTTTTCCGGGCCTACTTGCAGTTCAACTTCTAAAAAAATACGCCGTCCTGCTTGCGGGACGGCTTTTTATTTTATTGACAAATCGTTAGGCATAATTTAATCTAGGCATAAGCAAGGTTCTTTAGCAAGGAGGGTAGAGTGACTGATAAAAACATCCGGGAAATGGCTTCTGGAAAAATTAGTTCTCATGATAACGAGTCTCCTGACTGGCGTGAGGCAAATGAATATTTACTGCAGGAAGTCGGTGAGGAGGTGTACTGCAGTCTGCGTTTTTCCCGGGGGCATCTTTCAATGAATGACGCTAAAATATTGGCCACGTATCATCGAGGGAGGAAGTAATGGCTTCGAATAAAATTCCCAAGCCGATGGCTAAGCAGCATCGCTATCGCGGCAAAGTGACCAGGATCAAGAATCGACCCAAGCCGGGACAACGGCGTATAAAAAAGAAATGACCTTCTCAGTCCCGTTTTTACGGGACTTTTATATTTGACTAAAAATCTGGTTGTTATAAAATACGCCTAGGCCTTTAAAAGAGGAGGAGGCAGGATGAAGCATTTTTTAGGGATCCAGGACTTTGATCTTGATACTCTCGTGGAGCTCTTGGAGTATTCTTGCAAGAAAATGGTTCCCTGTGCCCGGGCGCAAACTCGGCCGGATTTTTATTCCGGTCCTGATCTTCCCAAAGCAACTCTTCTTTTTCTTGAGCCTTCAACTCGCACGCTTGCTTCTTATCGCGAGGCAGCCGAGCTTCTCGGCTTCCGCGTTCAGGAGATCAGCGGAGTTGAGGGAACTTCATTTATGAAAAAGGAATCTTTTGCCGACGGTGTGCGTACCTTGGCAGAAGAGGGCGCTAACATCATGGTGATCCGCTCCAAGCTTGAGGGCGCGCCGCGTTTTGCCGCCGAGATATTCGACCGGATGGGCTATGGCGTGGCCGTGCACAACGCCGGCGACGGCGCCAACCGCCATCCGACGCAGGCGATGCTCAATTTTCTGACAATCAAGATGAAGCTCGGCCGGCTGCACGATTTTACGGTCGGCTTTCTGGGCGACCTTCGCTACAGCCGGACGATCCATTCGGACCTTGATATGCTCAAGCTTTTGATCGAGCGCCATGGCGACATCAAGATCAAGGCGGTTTCCGCGCCCGAGGCGGCGCTCCTGCCTTCTCAGAAGATGGGTCTCAACATCGAGGAGAGCGATTCAATCGAGGCCCTGGCTGACTGCGATATTGTCATGGCAACGCGCATTCAGGAGGAGCGCTACCCGGATCCGAGCGAGCTTGCCAAGGTGACGGGCCGCTTTACTATTAACCGGCGCGTGCTGGACGAGGTATTGCGTGACGACGTCATCATCATGCATCCCGGGCCGCGCGGCAGCGAGGTCGCGCCCGAGATTTCCGAAGACAAGCGCGTTGTCATGTGGGAGCAGATGCACTACGGTGTTCCGGCGCGCATGGCCCTTCTCACACGCAGTTTTCAGGCGCGAAAAACAACCAGCCTGCCGCCTGAGGCGCCGGCAAGCAACCTTAATGTTCTGGTTGAGGAATCGGTTGAGGAGCGGCTGGCCAGGCGCAAGACACCGGACGGTCCTTACCGCTACTTCATGCCGATCAAGGAACGGGGAATGGTCATTGACCATCTGCCGCTCGGGAGCGGCGACAGTATTAAGGGCCTTCTGGGCCGTCATGCCGGACTGCGTGGTGACGAGGGCTGCATCCACCTGCATGAAGGCATCAAGGTGGCCAAGGGAACTGAGCGCGAGCACCGCAAGGACGTGATCGTGCTTGAGGGCCAGTACATCGGCAAGAACTTCTACGGAGCGATTGTTTTTATCGCGCCGGATGCCACCTTCAACGAGATCCGCGGAGGCACCTTCCGCAAGATCAAAGTGGACATGCCCAAGATCCTGCCGGCGGGCATTTTCCGCTGTCCCAATATCGTCTGTATCACCAACAACGATCCCGAAGCGCACGCCCGCTTCACGGTTGAAGGCAACGGCCTGGCTGCGACCTGCGCTTACTGCAACCGCACCTTTACGCGCGGGGAAGTCCTCGCTAAAAGATAGTTCTTTTCTGACCCTGTCTTATAATAGATGGGGTTTTTATATCTCTTGACAAATTAGCCAATTTTTGTTATACTCCTTTGTTGTTTTCGTTAAATATAATATACTAAAAACTAATAAAAAATATGACAAATTACAATATTATGAAAATAATAAAGAAAACAGTAGTTTTTTCTCTAATCTTAGCCATGGGGCTGGGGTTTTTTGTTGGCTCAAATGCCAATGCCGAAACAGCAGTTTATGATCAGATTGGCCAGTTTGACGTGCCGGCAACTTCAATTTACATGTATGGAGATGATGCTTATTTTGCCTCAGGCACTATTGGCAAATCCGAGGGAGGAGAATATTTGAGTTATTTTATGAATGTAAAACTTGAGCTTTGGGAAAATGCAGGGCCTTATAATTGGGGTACTTCTTCGAGGATCACCTCAATAGTTGTAAGTAAGGACGGTCGTACAATTTATTTTTCCGGACTTTTCACTCATGTGAACGGCGTTGAGCGAAATGGCATGGCGGCCGTTGATTTAACGGGTAATCTTCTGGATTGGCATCCGCAGGTTGAGGGTCGGGCTTATGTTGAATTTACCATGAGTCCTGAAGGCGATTATATTTACGCTTACGGCGGGTTTAAGAATGCGGATAATACAGTTTATTATGATGTAATGAAAGTTAGGACAAGCGATGCGCGAGTAATGTCCTGGAAAATTGCTTTTTTTAACGACCCAGACTATGAGTATTGGCAAATGGAAGCGGATGGAACGAGTCAGCCGGTATACATTCCGAGATACGTGTTTGCGACCAGTGACGAAAAGCTATTGATTATTGCGGGTACATTGGGTTCAGCAAATACAACAATTGCGACATTAAGGATTTTTGCCAGTGATGCGCGCGAATGGTATCCGGTTAATTATGCTGGCTACGGGAGCGATCGGGGCTATCCTTGGGGTGGAGCGGCATTTATTAATAAGAATAATGATTTATATTATGCCGAGAGAAATATTGCCGGACAGGGCTATGCTTCTGATATTATGGGAATGGATATTATTAAAGGTTACTCCGTATCAATAGCTAAGAATGTTGGGCAATATTTGCCAATAATTGAATCTAATAGTGATGGTTCCAAAATTTATGCGGTATCCAGAGTTTCGGGATTATTTGATGAAATTATGTTGGTTGACCGCACTCATTCTACAATAAGTAAACTTGAGCTGCCGACTTTTCGTTTTATTGATACCATTAAGATATCTCCTAATGATAGATATTTGTATATTTCCGGTACACTGGGGAAAAATTATGATCAGAGTCAATATGGGAAATGGCGCCCCGGGGATATTATTAGGGTAGATTTAACAGCTTCAGCTAATGATATCTCTGTGTCTCAAGACGGCTGTGATATGGATTTTGCAGCATATGCGCCTGATGCTATCGACTATGAGTTACTAAAACTTCCCAATCAGGCAACTGTCTACTATAGCGATATTAACCATCGCATTTGGAGAATCAAAAATGAAGAGGCTTTTTTGGCATGGGGTTTAAAATGGGAAGATATTTCGGTCCGGGATTTTTCTACCTGGCAAACAGTCATGGGCAAAGAAATGGATGCCCCATATAGTTCTCCAAATTTATTGGCAAATGGCACTCTGGTGAAAGGAAGTTCACCCACGGTTTATGTTGTAAGTTGCGGTAAGCTGCATGCAATAAAAAGTGCGGCGATATTTGAAGCCCTGGGTTTTCGGTGGGACAAAATAAAAATTTTTCCTGATGCGACAATTACCAGGATGGAGCACGGGGAAGATGTTGCTAGTCTAAAGCACCCTGACGGATTAGTCATAAAATATTCCGGAAGCCCGGCAGTTTATTATATCGAGAACGGAATGAAGAGAGTCTTTTTGAATGCCGCTGTGTTTGAGAATAAGAATCTTTCCTGGAGTCAGATTATTGATGTAGGGGCAGATGTTACCTATCCTGACGGAGAGCTAATATCGTTATAAAGTAATTAAAAACAGACCAATCGAAGAACTGGTCTGTTTTTAATTTATCTGTTAAATTAAAGTCGTATGGCAAAAGCATTGCTATTATTTTCCGGCGGGTTGGATTCATTGCTCGCCTATAAAATTTTAGAAGAGCAGGGCATTGACGTTACGGCAGTTTTTTTTAAAACTTATTTTTTTTCCCAGGAACGCGCCCGAGAGGTTGCCAAGGCAAATAATGTTAAACTTAGGGTTGAGGATATATCCGATGAGCATCTTGAAATTGTTAAAAAGCCGAGGTTCGGTTTTGGCAAGCGCCGTAATCCGTGCATTGACTGCCATATGTTGATGATAAAAAAAGCCAAGGAGGTTATGGAGGCGGAGGGGTTTGATTTTATTGCTACCGGTGAAGTGCTTGGCCAGCGACCGATGTCGCAAAACATCACCGCTCTTAGAAATATTGAAAAAGAACTTGGGCTTGAGAAAAAAATTGTCCGTCCGCTTTCGGCAAAGCTGTTGCCGATTACCGAAGCCGAGGAGAAGGGATTAATTGACCGGGAAAAGCTTTATGGTATTCGCGGGCGAGGAAGGGAGACGCAGCTGGATCTTGTTTGGAAAATGGGAATTAAAAAATATGAGTCACCGGCTGGCGGATGTCTTTTGACTGATCCGGCATTTAGCGAGCGTTTAAAAGATTTGGCTGAACATTGGCCGTCTTACACAAGCGATGATGTTGTGCTTGTCAGGAATGGCCGTGTTTTTTGGCAGGATGATGATTTAATAATTGTCGGCCGTGATCAAGATGAGTGCGAGCGACTCAGAAATATAAAAAAAACCAATGACATTGTCATTGATCTTGTTGATGTGCCCGGTCCGACAACAATTATCCGCGGGAAAGATATTACTAAACAATCAATCGATAAGGCGATTGAACTTACTATCCGATACGCACGCAAAGCAGACGACTTAAAGAAGGTTGGTGTTAAGACCGCACAAAACGGAAAAGAGGAGATAAGGCAAATCGTAAAATAATGATTTTTTAGCGAAAAAACGCCCTAATTGGGCGTTTTTATTTTGCTGCCTTACTCATACTTTTTAAGCATTTGGTACAGATTTTCACTTTTTTCCCGGATATCTTTTTTGTTTGCAGATTGAGTTCGTGTGTTCTCTTAGTGGCAATTTTTGACTTACTTCTTGATTGAGTAAAGGCTTTGCCTCTTTTACAGATGTCGCAAACCTTAGCCATACGCTTTACTTTATTGTATAATATGTGATAGTCTAGCATGTACATTTTTAAATTGCAAGGGTTATATTAAATTATGATGATAAATTTACTTTTGCAGAATCCGATGCTTTTTCTGGTTTGGGTTTTGGCAATTATTTTTGCCTTAACAATCCATGAGTTTTTTCATGCGTTTACCGGGTATATTTTGGGTGATAAAACCGCGGCCCGAGCCGGAAGATTGACGCTAAATCCAATGGCGCATATTGACCCAATTGGTTTTTTTGCTTTGATGTTTATCGGTATTGGCTGGGCAAAACCAGTACCGTTTAACCCATACAATTTAAAATATAAAAAATGGGGTCCGGCGCTTGTTGCTTTGGCCGGGCCGGGGTCAAATTTAGCAAGCTTTGTTTTTCTTGGAATATTGACTCACGTTTTAATATACTTTGGCTTAGGATTTAACAATCTTTTTATTGTTCTTTTACTTTTTACCATGTTTGTTAACGCGATTTTGTTGTTTTTCAATATTCTGCCAATACCGCCGCTTGACGGTTCGAAAATACTTTTTGCCTATCTCGCTTCTCCGAAATACAATAATCTGAAAGTTTTTTTGCAGACGCGCGGACCGCTTCTTTTATTGGCTTTGCTATTGCTGAATTGGGCGACTGATGGCTTGGTATTGTCACCGCTTTTTATTGGTACGTTTTACATGTTTAAACTGGTCGGACTTTCCGAGGCCTTGGTAACTCTGTTTAGCCTTTTTTAAAAAAACAATAATTTGGGCAGGGGCGAGGTTTAAAACCTTGCCTTATTTTAGCTAAATTTTCATCCCCAGAGCCTGTCTTGACGCAAAATATTTTTTATGTTATTTTATGGTTACCTAAAATTTGATTTTTACCTTGACGACTTTTTTATTTTAGGCTAAAATTACACCAATCCAGATATGCCAACGATTAGTCAGCTCGTCCGCAAAGGGCGAAAGAAAACAAAGAAGAAGTCCAAGTCTCCGGCAATGCAGTTTACTCTTGATACGCTGCACCGGAAAAAGACTGAATTGGAAAAGGGCAGCCCGTTTAAGCGGGGTGTCTGTCTTAAGGTTACGACCATGACCCCAAAAAAGCCGAACTCGGCTCTGCGCAAAATCGCCCGCGTGCGGCTTTCCAACGGAATGGAGGTGACCGCTTATATTCCGGGAATCGGACACAACCTGCAGGAGCACTCAATTGTTATGCTGCGTGGTGGCCGGGTAAAAGACTTGCCGGGCGTGCGCTATCACGTGGTACGCGGCGTTTATGATACTTCCGGAGTTGACGGAAGAAAGCGCAGCCGTTCGCTTTATGGCGCAAAGAAAGCTAAATAATTATGCGTGGTAAGAAAAAAACTTCAAAAAGAAAAATTAAAGCAGATCCAAAATTTGGCTCAACCGTGATTGCCAAATTTATTAATTATTTAATGGAAAGCGGAAAGAAAAGCACGGCTCAGACCGTTGTTTATAAGGCTTTTGATTATATTTCGCAAAAAACAAAGCAGGATTCTCTGGATGTTTTTGATAAGGCGCTTAAGAACGTTACTCCGGCAATGGAGGTTAAGTCACGCCGTATTGGCGGCGCTAATTATCAGGTTCCGATGCCGGTGCATGGCGACCGCAAGAATCAGTTGGCCTTTCGTTGGTTAATTAAGGCGGCAACTTTAAAAAAAGGCAAGCCGATGCATATTAAGCTTGCTGAGGAGATTATTGCCGCGGCCGACAATCAGGGCGACGCGGTAAAAAAGAAAGAAGATGTTCAGCGCATGGCTGAAGCAAACCGCGCTTTTGCCCATTTTGCACGATAATTTTTATGCCGGAAACCCAACAATTTTCACCCGAAGAAAAAAAAGAAATCATCAGGGAGATTGAAAAGAAGTTGGCGAGTGAGGCTGAGTACGAAGAGCTTGAATCAATCGGCCGTTCTGAGCGCTCAATGAGCCGCGGAAGACGCGGCGGACGAGGCGGAAAAGGTATTGGCCGGGAGCACCGCCGCCAGGCTTTTAGGGACTAATTAGAAAATTAAATTATGCCACGAGAATACAGTTTGGAAAAAACAAGAAATATCGGCATTATTGCCCATATTGACGCTGGGAAAACAACGGTAACCGAGCGCGTACTTTTTTATACCGGCAAAAAACATAAAATTGGCGAGGTGCATGAGGGCGAAGCCGAAATGGACTGGATGGAGCAGGAGCGCGAACGCGGCATTACTATCACATCGGCGGCAACAACCTGCTTTTGGAAGGACTGCCGCATTAATATTATTGATACCCCGGGCCACGTTGACTTTACAGCCGAGGTTGAGCGTTCACTCCGTGTTTTAGACGGCGGGGTAGTTGTTTTTGACGGCGTTGCCGGAGTTGAGCCTCAGTCAGAGACAGTTTGGCACCAGGCGGACAAATATAATGTGCCGAGAATTTGTTTTATTAACAAACTTGACCGAACCGGCGCAGATTTTTTTTATGATTTGCAGACAATCTATGACCGTTTAACGAAAAAGGCGCATCCGGTTCAGCTGCCCATTGGTGCAGAATCTAACTTTAAGGGAATTGTTGATCTTTTAGAGAGAAAAGCATTTATTTTTAAAGATGATTTGGGTAAGGAAATCGAAGAGACGGAAATACCCGAAGACATGAAGGAAAAAGCTGAAGAGTACCGTGCTAAACTAGTTGAGGCGGTTGTTGAAAATGATGAACAGTTGATGAATAAGTACCTGGCCGGTGAAGAAATACCGGTGGATGAAATAAAAAAAGTGCTTCATCAGGCAGTGGTCGACCTTGAAATAATTCCGGTCTTTTGCGGTTCAGCCCTGAAAAATAAGGGTGTGCAAAGGCTTTTGGACGGGGTTGTTGATTATCTTCCTTCTCCGCTTGAAGTGCCGCCGGTGGAAGGCTTTGACCCAAAAGACGAAGAAAATAAAATGCAGCGAAAGGCGGATGATAATGAGCCTTTTGCCGCATTGGCCTTTAAAATCGCCACGGATCCGTTTGTTGGAAAACTTTGCTTTTTTAGGATTTATTCAGGAACACTTAAGGCGGGTTCATATGTTTTAAATACGTCAACCGGCAAAAAGGAAAGAATCGGCCGTATTTTGCGCATGCACGCCAATCACCGGGAGGAAGTGGAAGAGGTTTATGCCGGTGAGATTGCTGCGGCAGTCGGCCTTAAGGAGACAACGACCGGAAACACTCTTTGTGACGAGGACCACCCAATCGTCCTTGAGTCAATCACTTTTCCTGAACCGGTTATTGCGGTGGCAATTGAACCGAAAACAAAGGCCGACCAGGAAAAGATGGGCGTGGCTTTGCAAAAACTCGCTGAGGAAGATCCGACTTTTCGCGTGCGCACTGACGAAGAGACAATGCAGACTTTGATTTCCGGAATGGGTGAACTCCATCTTGATATCATTGTTGACCGGATGAAGCGTGAATTCAAAGTTGAGGCAAATGTTGGCAAACCTCAGGTCGCGTATAAAGAAACCATCAAAAAAATGGCTGAAGCCGAAGGTAAGTATATCCGCCAGTCAGGCGGGCGCGGGCAATATGGACATTGCTGGATCAGGGTTGAACCAAATGAGGTCGGCAAAGGTTTTGAATTTCATGATGAGATAAAAGGAGGCGTTGTTCCGAAGGAATTTATTCCGGCCATTCAGAAGGGCGTTAAGGAATCAATGGAAAAAGGTGTTTTGGCCGGTTATCCAGTAATTGATGTTAAGGCAACGGTTTATGACGGCTCATACCATGAGGTTGATTCTTCGGAAGCGGCATTTAAAATTGCCGGTTCTATGGCGTTTCAGGCAGGGGCAAAAAATGCCGGCATTGTTTTACTCGAGCCAATTATGAACACGGAGGTTATTACGCCGGAAGAATTTATGGGTGACGTAATCGGGGATTTAAACTCCAAAAGAGCCAAGATACAGGAAATGCGCGACCGCGGACAGATGAAGGTAATTGAGGCGTTTGTGCCGCTCGCCGAGATGTTTGGCTACGCGACTAATCTCCGCTCAATGACTCAAGGCAGGGCAAGCTATAGCATGGAGTTTGATCATTATGAAGATGTTCCCAAAAATGTTGAACAAGAAATTATCGAAGGTAAAAAATAAGGAGGGGCTTAATTCGTAATTAATGGGTATGAATTGGCAAAAGTTTCTAGATTTAGTTAAAAAAACCGGCGACCGGTTGATTGTCACTGACCGCGACGAAGGCGAGGCTTATGTCGTGATGTCGCTTAGCGAATATGAGGACTTGATTTCTCGGTTGCACGAGGATGTTAGATATCAGGAAGCCGAGCCGATAAGGCATCATGACGAGACACGGCAAAGCGAGGATTTTAGCCGAGTCCCGGCACAAGAGTTTGATGAGCCGCCGCTTACCGATGAAGAGAGATTTTACCTTGAACCGATAGAGTAGTACAGTATTGCAAAATATTTAAATTGTGCTATAATTCTATTACTTTTAGTTGATTTTTCTGATATTTTGTCTTATTTTAGCTGAAAAATTCAGCTTGAAAAAGAGAAAAACAGGAAACATATTATTATCAAATAAATAAGCCTATTAGCGGCTGGGTAAAACCCTTCGCTACCTAGAAGATTAGGTGGAGGGGCCGCTAACCAAGGAGTTATTGCCATATGGCAGAAAAATTTGAACGCACAAAACCACATGTGAATGTGGGAACAATTGGTCACGTTGACCATGGCAAGACTACTCTGACTGCCGCCATGCTAAAAGTGATGGCTGCGCAGGGTATGAAGGCTCAGGACAAAAGCGTTGATCAGATTGATGCGGCTCCTGAAGAAAAGGAGCGCGGTATTACTATTGCTACGGCTCATGTTGAATATGAGACTGATAAGCGTCATTATGCCCACGTTGACTGTCCGGGTCATGCCGATTACATTAAAAACATGATTACCGGTGCGGCTCAGATGGACGGAGCGATTTTGGTTGTTTCAGCGGCTGACGGCCCAATGCCTCAAACCCGCGAACACATTTTGCTTGCCCGTCAGGTTGGCGTACCATCAATTATTGTCTTCCTGAATAAGGTTGACCAGGTTGAAGATAAGGAGCTTGTTGACTTGGTTGAAGAAGAGGTCCGCGATCTTCTTAAGAAGTATGAATTTCCAGGTGACGAGATTCCCGTCATTCGCGGTTCCGCCCTTAAGGCTCTGGAAAATCCAACCGATGAAGAGGCAACCAAGCCGATTATGGAGCTTGTCAAACAGCTTGATGAATACATCCCTGAACCGCAGCGTGAGACTGAAAAGGATTTCTTAATGCCGATTGAAGATATATTTTCAATCGAGGGGCGCGGCACAGTGGTTACCGGTCGTATTGAAAGAGGCATCGTCCATGTTAATGATGAAATTGAGATTGTCGGCTTTAAAGATACCCAGAAAACCGTTGTCACCGGAGTTGAGATGTTTAATAAGCAGCTTGACGAGGGTCAGGCAGGCGATAATGCCGGCATTTTGCTTCGCGGCACAAAGAAAGACGATGTAATGCGTGGCATGGTTCTGGCCAAGCCGGGTTCAGTTACTCCCCACACTGAATTTGAGGCTCAGGTTTACTGTTTAACCAAAGAGGAAGGTGGTCGTCATAAGCCCTTCTTTAAGGGTTATAAGCCCCAGTTCTATATTCGGACGACTGACGTAACCGGAGAAGTTGAACTTCCCGAAGGAACAGAAATGGTGATGCCGGGCGATACAGTTAATTTAAAAATTAAGCTTATTGTTCCGGTTGCCCTGGAAGAGAAACAGAGATTTGCTATTCGTGAAGGCGGCAAGACCGTTGGCGCCGGCGCGGTTACCAAAATCATTAAATAAAAATCAGTATTTAGCCCCCGCTACGGCGGGGGTTAAGTGCTGCTCGAACCTTAGATCTTTACGAACATGACAGAAGAAAAGAAAACAACAAAAAAATCAAAAGAAGAAGAAATCAAACAGCGGATCAGGATAAAAATCCGGGCCTATGATAATAAAATTATTGACCAGTCAACCCGGACTATTCTCGATACGGCCGAACGAACCGGCGCACAGGTTTTGGGTCCGATTCCTTTGCCGACAGAAAAAAGAAAATATACAGTTAACCGTTCAACGTTCGTTCATAAGGATGCGCGGGAACAATACGAGATGCGGGTCCATAAGCGTTTGATTGACATTGTTGAACCGACGGCCAAAACCGTTGATTCGCTGATGAGCCTTAATCTGCCAGCTGGCGTGGACGTAGAAATAAAAATGTAATCCCGGATCATCTTTTCTCAGGAGGTAAAGAAAGATTTCTGCCTTTGGCGGAAAAAACCTTTGCCCGTCTGCAGAAGGGAGCAGGAGATAATTACAACAAGGAATAATAGACAATTTGCCTTTAAGTAAAAGGCTGGAAGCCTGGTAATAACCGCGTTATTTTTAGGCTTCTGGTTTTTTCTTTAAGCCAGTAAAAAATATGAAATTTATTCTTGGAACAAAAATTGAAATGGGCCAGGTTTGGGATGAGGTTGGTGAACGAGTGCCGGTGACTTGGATTAAGGTAGCGCCGTGCCAGGTAACCCAGGTTAAAATTGCTGAACGCGACGGATATAATGCGGTTCAGATTGGTTGCGATACAAAAAGGAAGCTGAATAAACCGCTTTCCGGCCATCTTAAGGAACTTCCAAATTTTCGCTATTTGCGGGAATTTCGCATTGATGATCCGGAGAATTATAAGCGCGGTCAGGAAATTAGGGTTTCAATTTTTCAGCCCGGGGAAAAAGTTTATATTTCCGGCAATTCAAAGGGCCGGGGGTTTCAGGGGGTTGTAAAACGGCACGGATTTCACGGTTCGCCCAAGACGCACGGCCACAAAGATCAGTTAAGAATGCCTGGTTCAATTGGCGCTACTGATCCGGCAAGGGTTTTTCCGGGAACGCGTATGGCCGGCCATATGGGCAATGAACGAGTCACGGTAAAGAATCTTGAAGTGGTCCAGGTGGATGAAGCTGGTAATCGTATTGCCCTTAAGGGCGCTGTGCCGGGAGCGCGCCATTCATTAATTGAAATCGTTGGTGAATAAGTATGGCTAAAGTAAAGGTATACAATAAAGAAGGAAAGAAAACGGAAGAGATAGAACTTAGCCCAAAGCTCTTTGGCTTTGAATTGAATAAGGGACTTTTACATGAGGCAGCAGTTGCGGCAATGGCAAACAGCCGCAAGGTTTATGCCCACACTAAGGGACGCGGAGAAGTCCGCGGCGGCGGGCGAAAGCCCTGGCGTCAAAAAGGCACCGGCCGGGCGCGTCATGGCTCAAGGCGTTCACCGATTTGGATTGGCGGAGGCATTACTTTTGGTCCGACAAAAGAGCGGGAATACTCAGTTAAAATTAATAAAAAAGTAAAACAGAAAGCTTTGCTCATTGCCCTTTCCGAGCGTTCACGTGAAGACGGGATAATCGTTATTGATGATTTGGCAATTGAAGAGCCGAAGACTAAAAAAATTACGGGAATTTTGCGTTCATTGCCCGGTGTGGAGAGAAATGTCCTTGTTGTTATTGACAAGCCCGACCGGAAATTGATGCGGGCGCTGCAAAATGTAAAGTGGGCAAGGGTTATCGGCGTAAATAATTTAAATATTCTGGATGTTCTGAATTATCCAAAGATACTTTTTACAAAAGACGCATTGCCGGCGGCGGAAAAATTATATAGCGTAAAATAATATGGGCTTACTTGATCGATTTAGAAAATCAAGAGAAAAGGAAGTTGGCGGCAAGAAAGTTGCCGGCAAGATTATTAAACGTGAAAAAAAGTCAGAAAAGCCCAAAGAAAAGAAAGGGGAGGCTGAAAAGAAAGAGGCAAAGCCGAAAACTTTTCGTAAGGAAGCGGCTGATACCGGGCTGGCTTACCGCCATCTTTTTAAGCCGATGGTTTCGGAAAAAGCCTCAATTCTTACTTCAGAGGGCAAGTATGTATTTGTCGTGAATCCCAAGGCGAATAAAATTGAAATTAAAAAAGCAATACAGAATGTGTTTAATGTAAAGGTCATAGATGTTAATATCGTCAATATGCGCGGTAAAAATGTGCGCTTTGGACGGGTTTGGGGAAGGACAAAGGACTGGAAAAAGGCTATTGTTACGCTTGAACCGGGTGAAAAGATTGAACTTTACGAAGGAGTTTAATTATAAATTATGGCAGTAAAACGTTACAAACCAACCACGCCAGGACGACGCATTTCATCAGTGCAGGATTTTAGTGACGTGACAAAGAAAAAGCCGGAGCGTTCGCTGGTTGTGATAAAAAAGAAAAAAGCCGGACGCAACAGTGCCGGCAGAGTTACGGTACGTCATCGTGGCGGCGGCGCAAAGCAGTATGTTCGCGTAATCGACTGGCAGAGAAAGAAGTTTGATATTCCGGCGAAAGTTAGTTCAATTGAATATGACCCAAACCGCGGTGCAAGGATTGCCCTGCTTACTTATCAGGACGGAGAAAAGAAGTATATGCTTGCGCCGGTTGATTTGAAGGTTGGCGATACGGTTATTGCTTCAGCAAAGCTCGGTGAAATTAAATCGGGCAACCGTTATCCGCTTGAAGTTATTCCGATGGGCATGCCGGTATATAATATTGAATTAACCCCGGGCAAGGGCGGTCAGTTGGTGCGCGGCGCTGGAGCAAGCGCAACAGTGATGGCGATTGAAGGAAAATACGCCCAGCTTAAAATGCCCTCCGGTGAAATTAGGCTTATTCCCAAAGACTGCATGGCGACAATTGGCCAGGTTTCGAATCCCGACTGGCGTTTGGTGCGATGGGGAAAGGCCGGAAGAATTCGTAAAAAAGGAATTCGTCCAACTGTCCGCGGTAAAGTGATGAATCCGGTGGATCATCCGCACGGTGGCGGTGAGGGTTCAAACCCAATCGGCCTTAAGCACCCAAAGACTCCTTGGGGGAAGCCTGCATTGGGCGTTAAAACACGCAGGAAAAAATCATCTGATAAATTAATTTTAAAACGCCGAGTAAACAAGAAGAAAAAGAAATAAATTATGTCACGAAGTCTTAAAAAAGGTCCATACATTGACGAAAAACTAACCAGGAAGTTTTTCAAACTTAAACCGGGCGACAAAACAGTAATAAAAACTTGGGCGCGTTCGTCAACAATTACTCCAGAGATGGTCGGTTTTACTATTGGCATTCATAACGGAAAGACGCATGTGCCGGTTTTAATCACGGAAAATATGGTTGGACACAAGCTTGGAGAATTCGCACCAACGCGCAAATTTGTCAGGCACGGCGGAAAGATGCAAAAAGAGATTGAGCAGAAGCAGACCGAGGTGGTAAAAGCCGCGCCGGCTGAATCACCTAAGAAATAATATTTATGGAGACTAGAGCAACAGCAAGATTTTTAAGAGTTTCACCTAAAAAAGTTAGGCTTGTTATTGATGTTGTTCGCGGGATGGACGTCAATAAGGCGCTCGTGCAGCTAACCAGTATAAAAAGGGATGCGAAGCGCTATGTTGTCAAATTACTGCATTCGGCAATTGCCAATGCGGAAAATAACCATGATTTAAAAAGAGAAAATCTTTATATTAAGAATATTACCGCTGATGGTGGTCCGATAATCGGTCGTTGGCGTCCCCGGGCACACGGTCGTGCAGCGGAAATTAGAAAGCGAACCACCCATTTGACCATTGTCTTGGCTGAGCGTATGCCGACTGAAGATAAAGCCAAAAAAGCAAAAAAAGAAAAACCGGCAAAGAAAGAAAAAAAATCGGTTGAAAAAAGGCAAACAAGGAAAAAGCCGGCTAAGGAAAAAGAAGGAGAAAAAAGCACACAAACTAAGAAGGAGAATAAAAAATAATTATGGGACATAAGGTACATCCAAAAGTATTCCGCCTGAAGCAGGTGACTGGCTGGACATCAAAATGGTTTCAGAAGAAGGATAATTATAAAAAATCATTGCGTGAGGATATTCGTATCCTTGATTTTCTAAATGAAAAATTACGCGAAGGCGGAATCGACCGTATTGAAATTGAACGTTCCCGCAATAATGTTACTATTGTTATTCATACCTCAAAGCCGGGTCTCATTATTGGCAGATCGGGTGCCGGCATTGAGGATTTGAAAAAAAAGATTAAAGATAAATTTTTTCCCGGGACCCGCCTGGTGGTTAATATAAATATTCAGGAAGTTTCAAAACCGGCCCTGTCAGCGTCGATCATTGCCGAACAAATAGTTGCCGATCTTGAAAAACGCGTTCCGTATCGCCGGGTAATGAAGTCGGCGATTGATCGCGTACAAAAGGCCGGAGCCAAGGGTGTTAAAATCAGATTAAGCGGCCGCCTAAACGGCGTTGAAATCGCGCGCAAGGAAACCCTTTCCTGGGGAAAGATACCGCTTCAGAATCTTCGTGCTGATATTGATTACGCCTATAAGATCGCCCGAACGATCTACGGAGCGATCGGTGTTAAAGTATGGATTTATCGGGGCGAGGTATTTGAAGAGCGTGAAGCAAGCCCGTTTTTAAAGAAGAAATAAATTATGCTTTTACCACGTAAAGTAAAATATAGGAAATCGCATAAAGGAAGAAAACGCGGAAAGGGAAAGGCGACGCGAAAAACTGAGGTATCTTTTGGCGCATACGCGATTAAATCAATGGATCATGCCTGGCTAACATCGCGCCAGATTGAAGCGGCGCGCCGGGCGATGACTCGTTTTATTAAACGCGGTGGCAAGATTTGGATTCGTATTTTTCCTGATAAGCCGGTTACAAAAAAAGGAGCTGAAGTTCCGATGGGTAAGGGCAAGGGCGCGGTTGACCATTATGTGGCGGTTGTTAAGCCAGGAACAGTCTTGTTTGAAATGGATGGCGTAAGCCAAGAGGCGGCGCAGGAGGCGATGCGCTTGGCCGGCCATAAGCTGCCGGTTAAAACACGCTTTGTTGTTAAGCAATAAGTATGGAATTAAAAGAATTAAGAAAAAAATCTGATCAGGAGCTCAAGAAGCTTTTAGCGGAGACTCGAGAAAAGCTTAGAGAGCAAAGATTTAAAGTATCCACGCGTCAGCTCAAAACGGTGCGTGATGTACGTAAGACAAAGACGCTTGTTGCGCGTATTTTAACGATTCTGACCGAGAGGAAAAACGCACCGGTTGTTCCGGAAAAAGAAAGCAGGTAAATAAGTAAATAATTTATGGAAGAAAAAAATAAAATTATTAAACAGTGGAAGGGAACGGTGGTTTCAAACAAGATGGAGAAGACCATTGTTGTTCGAGTTGATCGGATTAAGTTTCATCCGCGTTACGGTAAGAAGGTAAAGGTCAGCAAGCGGTATAAGGTTCATTGTGTCAATCCGGAAGTTAAAGAGGGCGATAAAGTGATTTTTGTTGAATGCCGTCCGTTAAGCCATGATAAGCGCTGGAGGTTTGTAAAAAAGGTAAAATAATATGGTTCAGCCTAGATCAATGTTAAAAGTAGCCGATAATACCGGGGCAAAAAAGCTCCAGGTTATTCATGTGATTGGCGGCTATAAAAAAAGATACGGTCGTTTGGGCGATGTGATGACCTGTTCGGTTAAGGAGGCAGTACCTCGCGCGGCGGTCAAAAAAGGCGATGTTGTGCAGGCGGTACTGGTGAGGTCAAGGAAAGAGTCACGTCGGCCGGATGGCACCTATATTCGTTTTGATGAGAATGCCGCGGTAGTTCTTGAAAAGGGTACCAAGGAGCCGAAGGGGACGAGAATTTTCGGACCGGTGGCGCGCGAGTTAAGAGATGGGGGTTTTACAAAAATCATATCACTCGCTCCTGAAGTTTTATAAATATGAAAATTAGAAAAGGTGACAAAGTAAAAATAGCAAAAGGTAAGGATGCCGGCAAAACTGGCAAGGTTATTCAGGTATTTCCTAAAGACAATAAGGTTGTTGTTGAGGGTTTAAATATTTTTATTAAAAATGTGCGGCCACGTCGTCAGGGCGAAAAGGGACAGAAAATTGAGTTTCCTGCGCCAATAAATACGGCTAATGTACGGTTAATTTGCCCGAAATGCAATCAAGTAACCCGGGTTGGCTATAAAACCCTGACTGGCGAAACTAAGAAGAAAAAAGTGCGCCGATGCACTAAGTGCAATGAGGTAATGGAATAAGAATATGAGATTTAAAGAATTATATGAAAAAAAAGTTGTACCAAAGTTAATTGAAGATTTTGGTTACAAAAATAAGATGGCCGCGCCGCGTCTTGAAAAAATTACCTTGAATGTTGGTATAGGGCCGGGTCTTAAGGAGGCCGGCTATAAAGAGGCGGTTGAGGCGACGTTGATGAAGATATCAGGCCAAAAACCGATACCGACAAAGGCAAGAAAATCTATTTCTAGTTTCAAGATACGTGAAGGAATGGATATCGGCATGAAAGTGACAATCCGCGGTAAAAGGATGTATGATTTTTTTGAAAGGCTGGTCAATATTGTATTGCCGCGCGTGCGCGATTTTCGCGGTATTGACCCCAATTCAGTCGATCATAACGGCAATCTTTCGATCGGTATTAAAGAGTCTCACGCATTTCCCGAAATTAAGGCGGAAGAGATTGAGACCGTCCATCCGCTTGAGGTAACTGTTACGACGAGCGCACAAAATCGGGAAGAAGGATTAGCTTTATTAAAATATTTAGGTTTCCCATTTAAGTCAAAATAATTATGGCGACAGAATCACAAATTGCTAAATCAAAGAAAAAACCTAAGTACAGCACCCGAAAGGTCAATCGCTGTTGGCGTTGTGGCAGAAAACACGGCTACATGAGGGACTTTGGCTTATGCCGTATTTGTTTTCGTGAACTTGCCAACCGTGGTCAGATTCCTGGTGTAACAAAATCAAGTTGGTAAATAAAGATATTTTATGTTGACAGATCCAATTGCTGACATGCTAACAAGAATTCGGAATGCCTTAATGGCAAAAAAGTCTGAAGTTTCAATACCGGCTTCAAGGCTAAAGTTGGGTATTGCAAAAATTTTGGAACAAGAAAAATTTATTGATGCGGTTGAGGAAGTACCAACCGGACACGGTGAGATTGTAATTAAGCTAAAATATGATAAAGGCAGACCGGTAATCCGGAGCATTAAACGAATCAGTAAGCCGGGGAAAAGGGTTTATGTTGGCTCGGATAACCTGCCAAAGGTGCTTAATGATTTTGGTATTGCAATTATTTCCACTTCGCGTGGTTTAATGACTAACAAGAACGCGAGGAAAGAGAATTTGGGGGGCGAAGTTATTTGTGAAATTTTTTAACTATGTCAAGAATCGGAAAACAACCAATAGCAATCCCGGATAAAGTTGACGTCAAGCTCGAAGACAATTCCTTGGTTATCAAGGGGCCTAAGGGAGAATTGAAGCGTGATTTGCCTCGTCACGTAAAGATTGAAGTTATCGAAGAAGGGGGAGCAAGGAGCATTAAAGTGACAGTTCAAAATTCGCAAGACAAGGAGCAAAATGCGATTTGGGGTACGTTGCGCAGTATTATCGCCGGCATGGTGCATGGGGTGAGCGAAGGTTTTGAAAAAAAATTAGAGGTTGTTGGCGTAGGCTACAAAGCGGCAGTTAGCGGGAATACCCTGAATCTCGATGTAGGCTATTCACACTCTGTTCCCTTTGAGATTCCCGAAGGCATTGAAGTAAAAGTTGAAAAAAATATTATCACGATAGCCGGTATTAACAAGGAGTTGGTTGGCCAGGTAGCGGCAAATATACGCAAAACTAGAAAACCCGAGCCCTATAAGGGAAAGGGAATTAAATATGTTGACGAAGTTGTTCGCCGTAAAGCCGGTAAGGCGGCTAAGGCAGGTGAGGGCGCTTAAAGATAATTATTATGAAAAAGGCAATTAAACAAAAAAGGCAAAAACATACTAGGCGTAAAGCGCGTGTTCGTGCCAAGATTTACGGCACAAAAGAGCGCCCGCGGCTTGTTGTTACCAGGACCCTTGATCATATTTACGCTCAATTGGTTGATGATGATGCAGGAAAAACGATAGTGTCAGCGTCTGATTTGAAGCTTAAGAAAAAGAAAGGCACCGACAAAAAAGCAGTTGCCCAGGAAGTGGGAGCCTTACTTGCTAAGGCGGCGCAGGAGAAAAAGATTAAACAGGTTGTTTTTGACCGTTCGGGCCGCAAATATCATGGAAGGATTAAGGTTTTGGCTGATGCGGTTCGTGAAGCTGGTTTAGAATTTTAAATTTTTATCTTATGGAAAAGAAAGAAGAAAAAAATAAAAAAGAAAAGAAAGAAAAGGAAGAAGACAAAAAGGTGACCGAGGAAACAAAAAAACAGGAAACGCCGGCTGCCAAGGAAAAGCGGCCTTCTTTTAGGGGCGATAGAGGGAAAAGGGAGGGCGGTAAACCGGGACGTGGCCGCGGAGGTCGCAGACCCGAAGACCGCGAGTTTGATCAGCGGACTATTGATATTGCTCGGGTGACTCGTGTTACCCGCGGCGGTAAAAGGATGCGTTTCCGATCGCTCGTTGTTGCCGGCAATCGCAAGGGAAAGGTCGGTTTTGGTTTGGCCAAGGGTGCTGACGTAGCTATTTCGGTTAATAAGTCGACGAATAAGGCTAAGAAAAAAATGATTGAAGTGCCGATTGTAAATGAAACAATACCCCATGAAGTAAGTGCAAAATATGCCGCCGCCAAAGTTTTGTTAAAACCGGCTACTCGGGGTAGCGGTATTAAGGCGGGCGGAGCGGTACGTGTGGTTTTAGAGCTGGCCGGCATCCCAAATATTTCCGGGAAGATACTGGGAACAAAGAATAAAATTAATAATGTTAAAGCGACATTTTTGGCATTGGAGAGTTTAACTAAATCAGCCGGAAGTAAGCCGGTCAAAGAAGAGAAGACTACCCAGGCCAAAGCAGAGCAAGACAAGCAAGAAAATAAGCCCAAAAATTAAATATGGCAATTGGTTTAAATACAATAAAGAGCCCCAAGGGCGCAAAGCGCAAAAGAAAAAGAGTGGGACGAGGCAACGCATCGGGCCACGGTACTTATAGTACACGCGGACAAAAGGGGCAGAAGGCGCGTTCGGGCGTTTCCGGCCTCAAGCGGATTGGTTTTCGTGATACCTTGCGCCGTATACCGAAGAAACGCGGTTTTACCAGTCCTCATCCCAAATATGAGATTATTAGTCTCGCCGAGATAGCGAAAAATTTTAAAGTCGGAGAAAAAGTAAATGCGTCAACATTGCGGAAAAGGGGATTAATCGGTAAAATAGACAGGAAGCGGGGCATTAAAGTTTTGCTGCCCGGTGATTTGGATAAAAAGATTGTATTTGAGAACATTGAATTTTCAAAGGGAGCATTGGAAAAGATTGAAAAATCAGGAAGCCAGATTGTTTCAAATACCAAATAATTTATGTGGTGGAAAAAAATACTTCAAGTTTGGAAAATTAAAGATTTGCGAAAGAGTATAATTTTTGTGCTTTTGATGCTAGTCGTTTTTCGCATTGGGGCGCATATCCCGGTTCCGGGCGTTAATACGGAGAATTTACGCGAACTTTTTTCTTCAAACCAGCTTTTGGGATTTTTAAATTTGTTTTCCGGCGGAACAATGGAAAATTTTTCCATTATGGCGTTGGGTGTTGCCCCGTTTATCACCGCATCAATTATTTTTCAGCTTTTGACGATGATTGTTCCGCGCCTTGAACAGATGCAGAAAGAGGAAGGCGGACGTCAAAAAATTAACCAATATACTCGGTATCTTGCCGTGCCCTTGGCCATGCTTCAGTCCTACAGCATGATTTCATTGCTGCGCCAGTCGCAAATGGGAATTATCGGCGATCTAAGCGCTTTTCAGCTGGCAACAATAATTTTTACGGTAACCGGCGGTACAATATTTTTAATGTGGATTGGCGAGCTGATATCAGAAAAACATATTGGTAATGGTATTTCATTGCTAATATTTGCCGGTATTATTTCCGGGTTGCCAAAGTTTGTTCAGCAGGTAGCGGTAACCTTTGACCGGGATCAGCTGTTTACCTTGATTTTATATGCCGGTATTGCCGTAGTGACGATTGCCGGCGTGGTAACAATTAACGAAGCCCAGCGTAATATTCCGGTTTCTTATGCCAAGCGCGTGCGCGGTATGCGCATGTACGGCGGCATGGATACTCACTTGCCGTTGCGTGTTAATATGGCCGGCGTTATTCCGATTATTTTCGCAATTTCTCTGGTGATTTTTCCGCCGATGGTTGCCCAGTTCTTTGTCAGCGCACAGACGGAGTGGGTGGCGGCCGGCGCACAGTGGATTATTGACCTTTTTCAGAATCAACTATTTTACGGAATCTTTTATTTTACTCTTGTGGTTGCTTTTACTTATTTTTACACGGCAGTAATTTTCCATCCGGAGCAGATTGCGGAAAATTTGCAAAAGAACGGCGGTTTCATTCCGGGTATTCGTCCGGGCCGCTTTACTGCCGAGTATTTAGGCAAGGTAATTAACCGTATTCTTTTAGCCGGTTCAGTGTTTCTTGGCTTGATCGCCATATTGCCGCTTATAATGCAGGTGGCGACCGGAAGCCAGGTTTTGGTAATTGGCGGTACTTCAATTCTTATCGTGGTTAGCGTTTTAATCGAAACGGTAAAGCAGGTTGAGTCGCAGCTTACGATGCGGGAATACGAAGGATTTTAACCTAAATTAGGTGTATTTTAGAATATTGAGGCCTTTAGGGGCCTGATTTTTTTTGGTATAATATGTGGGTAGCGTAAATATATTATGAGTGAAAAGATATATCTTACCAACGAGCAAATTGAGAAGATAACTTCGGTAATTGACAGTTTGGACACCAAGGAGCGTTATATTGTCGAAGAGATGCTTGAGCGCATCAAGAGCGGCGGTATTTATGAAACCGAACTTAAGCGTGAGCTTGCCAAACTGAGGGGCGAATATCTGATCAGCGACATCGATCGCCGGAACATTGAAGAGGCGATCTTTGGAAAATAATAAACATGAAGAAGGCTAATTTTTCCATGGCGATTCTCCTTCAGGGAATATTTTACTTTTTACTGTCTTTTTTACTGATAATTTTGAGTTCCCGTCTAGTGCTGCAGCAGGCGTTTGCCTATGTACCGAGTGAACCTATTTCCTTGTGGTACTTTTTGATTGTTTTTGTTTTTGTAACCGCTTTGTTGGTTTTTTTGCTTCGTCGGGTTAAAACGCGGTTGCCGTTTGAAGTTTTTTTTACTTTAGCGATTTTTGCTGGCATTTGGTTTTTGGCAGATATATGGCTTACCCCGGGATTGGCAATTTTAGCCGCGCTGGCGATAACACTTTTAAAATTTATTTACCCGCGTATTTGGTGGCAGAATCTAATAATGGTTTTTGGGATTTGCGGCATTGTTGTAAGTCTGGGTTTGAGCATTTCGTGGGTTACCGCGGTAGTGATACTTGTTTTGCTGAGCTTCTATGATATTATTGCCGTATATTTTACCCGCCATATGGTTGCAATGTTTAATGGTCTGATAAAGCGGGGAGTTGTTTTCGCCCTTATTCTGCCGAATAATTTAAAATCACAGTTTTTGCCGCTTAAAGAGGTGAAGCCGGGCGAGGATTTTATGCTTTTGGGAACAGGCGACTTGGCTTTACCGGCAATACTTGTTTCATCCCTTGTTCGGGAAAGTATGGGGCAGGCGATTTTAGCCGCGCTGGGCGCGGTATTGGGATTTGTAATAATGAATATTATTTTTTCTCGACAGGAGGCAAGAAAGCCAATGCCCGCGCTGCCGCCAATCGCCGCCGGTGCCAGTCTCGGGTTTTTAATCGCGTTATTAATCGGGTTATAATATAATTAAATTGATATGGAACCATTGAATATACTCATGCTCGGAACACAGGGTTCGGGCAAGGGAACTCAAGCGGCCCGGCTGGCGCGGCTTTTAAATATACCGACAATTTCAACCGGCGAGATTCTGCGTAATGAAATTGACAAAGGCACCGAGCTTGGAAAACTCGCCAATTCATATATCAGACGGGGCAATCTTGTGCCGGATGACCTTATCAGCTCCATTGTTCGCAAAACCCTGCTTAAGGATGAATACGCAAAGGGAGTGATTCTTGACGGTTACCCGCGTAATATTGTTCAGGCGGAAACCCTTGATGATTTTTTAGACCTTAATTATGTTATTTTGATTGATATTTCCGACAGTGAGGCGGTAAAGCGAGTGACTGGTCGGAGAATTTGTACAAAATGCGGGGCAAACTATCATATTGATTATAAACCACCAAAAGAAGAAGGTGTTTGCGATAAATGCGGCGCCGTTCTCGAAATCAGGGAAGACAGCGAGCCCGAGGCAGTAGAAACAAGGTTAAATGTTTACCATCTTCAAACAGAGCCGTTAGTCGGCTATTATGAGGACAGGGGAATTTTGATAAAAGTGAACGGGGAGCAAAAAATCCCCGAAGTATATGAGGAGATTTTAAATAAACTTAAGCAGCATGGCTTACATTACGAAAAAAAGTAAACAGGAAATTGAGGTGATGGCCCAGGGCGGTAGGATACTTTCCGATGTTTTGAAAAAAATTGTTGCCTCAGCAAAGCCGGGCATGGAAACATCTGCCTTAGACGAACTGGCGATAAATGAGCTTCGTCAACGCGGCGCCGAGCCGTCATTTTTAAATTATACGCCGGCCGGAGAAAAATCGCCTTATCCATGCGGTCTTTGCGTTTCAATAAATCAGGAAATTGTCCATGGTCTTGCTCGTCCGAGCCGCAAGCTTAAAGAAAATGATTTAGTAAGTTTGGATATTGGCGCAAAGTACAAGGGTCTATATACCGATATGGCGGTGACAATATATCTTGGCCGGCCGCCCAAAGAAGTGAAAAAGCTGATGAAGGTTACGCGGCAGGCGCTGCGTTTAGCCGTCCGGGCGGTTAAGCCGGGGAACGAACTTGCTGAGGTTGGCCGGGCAATTGAAGAATATGTGCGGCGTTATGATTTTGGCATTGTCCGCGATTTGGTTGGCCACGGGGTCGGTTACGCCGTGCATGAGGCGCCACGCGTGCCAAATTATGATGATCCGACATTAGCCGAGATACCCCTTGAACCGGGAATTTGTATTGCGATTGAGCCAATGATTACCATGGGCGATTATAGGGTAAAAACCTTAGCTGACGGCTGGACCGTGGTAACTGCCGACAATAATCTGTCGGCGCATGCCGAAGTGACGGTGGCGGTTACTGAACGCGGCAATAAAATTATTACGCCATATGTTGATTAATTATGAAATATCTAGGTATTGATTTTGGAGAAAAACGGATTGGCCTTGCTTTGGGAGATGATAAAATTAAGGTTGCCGCACCGTTTAAAATAGTTGAAAACCAGAGTATTGAGCGTGTTTTGGCGCATATTTTAGAGGTTATCCGCCAAGAAAATATTGAGCAGATTGTTATCGGAGTACCGTATTCTCTTAAAGAGCGGGAAGGGAGGATTGGTAACCAGGAGAAAGAGGTTTTAGGATTTATTACCCGCCTCGGCATGGTTACCACTGTGCCGATCGCAAAAGAGGATGAGCGCTTTACCACGGCCGAGGTCGATAAATTAATGGTTGGCCAAAAATTGCCCGGCGGGCAGCGAGATGCGGTTTCGGCAATGCTTATTCTGCAGTCATATTTTGATCGGCTTTAATTTTTATGTCAGTAACTTTTCGCACTCAGTCAATTGTTTTGAAAAAAGAGCCGTGGCGTGATTATGACCGCCTCTATACTTTATATACGCGTGAGGCGGGTAAGCTGCAGGTCATTGCCAAGGGATCGCGGAGGTTTGAAAGCCGGATGGCGGCCCATTTGGAGCCGTTTCTTATTACCGACGTGATGATTGCCCGCGGACGGCAGATTGACAGATTGGCAGGAAGCGAGCAGGCACTAAATTTCAGAACTCTGGAAACAAGCTTAGAAAAAATTGCTCTTTTAAATTATTGTTTTGAAGTCCTGGATAGATTAACCAGTTACGGCCAGCCGGATATAAGGATTTTTAATTTAGCAAAAGATCTTCTTGAGATTTTGGAGGCAAATCACCTTTATTCAGAGCGCAGTTTGCTTTTGGCGCGAATTTTTTGCATAAAGCTTTTAACAATACTCGGCTATGAGCCCGAACTTTACAAATGCCTTGAATGTAAAAATGAAACAAACGGTGAAGGTGCATATTTCAACCCATCGCGCGGGGGTATTATTTGCCAAAGATGTTCAGCAAAGCTTGGCAATCAAATCTTCGGGCAAATGGCATTAGGGCAACCGGTTTTTAAAACTCTGCGTGATCTTCATGAAAGAAGTTTTATTCAGTTTTTTGAATCCTATATTTTGCCTGAAGCAATTAAACCATTAGATATGGTCATTGACGAGTTTTTAAAATACCATTTGGACGGCGAGCTTCAGAGCGAAAAGTATTTTTATCAGGTGTTTTCTTAAATTTGACATCCTCGCTTAGTGTGGTAAGGTCATTATATGAATATATTTGCGCGTAAAATTGATAATAATAACAACCGGTTCGGACTGGCGTAATTTTGATATATAAATAAAAATCAGACCAGTCCGAAAAAGGGCTGGTTTTTTTATTCCGGGGTAGTTGAGTGGTACAACGCCGCGCTGTTAACGCGGATATCGGAGGTTCGAATCCTCCCCCCGGAGCCAATAAAAATACCCGCAGAAAAGATCTACGGGTTAGAAGCGGTAGACGTTTCAGATTCGCCTGAAGTACTGTTATTGTCTCTTGAAATGCCGACGTCCTCATCTTCGAGCATAATGTATTCCTCACTGTCTTTTTCCTCCTCAAAGATGGGCTTTGGCTCAAAGGCGCCCGGCTTACTCTGACGAGAACAGCCGAACATGAGTAGACTTAGGGCAAGGCAAAAGAGCGTCAACGTCTTCATGTTTCCCTCCTTCGGCCGGTTCATAAGAATAAACGTTTTGAACTTTTGAATTTAACACAAGCAATTTATTTTGTCAATGTGTTTCGTTTTACGTATTCTTGAATTTTTGGCTAAATTTAGCTAAAAATTTGCTGTCAGCGTAGTGTGTTTTTACTTTGACGAATTGGCTAAAAAAATGTATAATTTAAGCATAAATTAGATAAAATATGGAACAAGTACGCATTTCTGATTTAGGGACCTATGTGAACCAAGAAATTGAGCTTTGGGGGTGGGTTTATAATAAGCGCTCGTCTGGCAGCGTGGTTTTTTTACAGTTGCGTGACGGGTCCTCATTTTGTCAGGTAGTAGTTACTCAAGGCGAGGTTGAGGATATTGTTTGGAATGCTGCCGAACAAATTACCATGGAGAGCTCAGTAAAGATTGGCGGCCGGGTTACTGCTCATCCAAAGCGTGAAGGAGAATATGAGATCCAGGTGACGAGGATTGAGATTGTTCAGCTTGCTGAAGAATATCCAATATCAAAAAAAGAGCACGGGGTTGATTTTCTTCTTGACCACCGGCATCTTTGGCTTCGCGCGCCGCGCCAGTGGGCAATTATGAGAATACGCGATACCATTATTAATGCAACGATGGAATGGCTTAATCGAAATGGATTTATTAAAATTGATGCGCCTATTTTGACGCCGACATCATGTGAAGAAACAACTGAACTTTTTGAAATGGATTACTTTGATTTAGGCAAGGCCTATCTTTCCCAGTCGGGCCAGCTTTATATTGAGTCGGCAATATTTGCCCATGGTTCGGTTTATGATTTTGGTCCGGTATTTCGCGCGGAAAAATCTAAAACCCGCCGGCACCTCACTGAATTTTGGATGATGGACGCGGAAATGGCCTGGGTGGACCATGCCGGCAGTATGGCGATTCAGGAGCAGCTGATTAGCTATATTGCGCAAAGAGTCCTTGAGTTAAATACGCCGGAGCTTGATCTTTTGGAACGTGACCGGGCGTCACTTGAGCGGGTGACGCCGCCATTTTATTTAATAACCCATGCCGAGGCTGTAGCCAAGCTGAAAGAGATGGGCTCTGATATTAAAGGAGATGATGATTTGGGAGGCGATGATGAAACAAAGCTGTCGGAACAATATGATAAGCCGGTTTTTGTTGAAAAATATCCAGCCAGGGTCAAGGCTTTTTATATGAAGCGCGATTCTGAAAATTCAGAATTAGCTCTGTGCTCGGATTTACTCGCACCGGAGGGTTACGGCGAAATAAGCGGCGGTTCACAGCGAGAGGATGATTATGAAACACTGGTCAAGCGTCTTGAAGAATTTAAACTGCCGCGAAAAGAATTTGAATGGTATCTGGATCTTCGGCGTTATGGTTCGGTGCCGCATTCCGGTTTTGGTTTTGGGCTGGAGAGGATTGTTGCCTGGATTTGCGGGTTACACCATGTGCGGGAAACTATTCCTTTCCCGCGATTAATTAATCGTTTAAGACCATAGCATGGAAGGCGTGTTTACATTCTTAAGCATCCTTTTTGTCTTCTGGTTTTGGTTTTCTTTATCGCTTACTCCGATTGCCATATATTTAAATATAAAAAAAGAAAATATTGAAGATCCCCGGCGCAAGATGCGTTATCGGAAATGGGGGATTATATGCTTGGTATTAGGCCCGGTATCCTTGTTATTTTTGGTGCCAATAATTGCTTATATGAGGCTTTTTATTTTTGAATTAGCATTGTAATTTTAAAAAATATTTATGGGAAGAATTTTATCAATTGAAACAAATAAAAAAATCGGCAAGACCGTAACTTTAGCGGGCTGGGTTCATGCTCGGAGGAATTTAGGAAAATTGATTTTTATCGATCTGAGAGACCGGGCCGGATTGACTCAAATAATTTTTGTTCCGGATGAGCTCAGCGATGACGGCAAGAAATTAGCCAAAGGTTTGCGTCCGGAGTATGTGGTTGAGGTGACCGGTACGGTTCAGAAGCGCAATGAAAAAAATATTAATAAAGAGATGGCTACCGGCGAGATTGAGGTGCTGGCAAAAGATATTAAGGTTTTAAATGAATCAGAAACTCCGCCTTTTGAAATTGATAAAGATACGCGCGGGGTAAGTGAGGAGATACGGCTCAAATACCGCTATCTTGACCTGCGCAGTGAACGGATGACAAATAACATTAGGAAACGTCATGAAGCAGTTAATTTTATGCGCCAGTTTTTGAACGCACGTGATTTTACCGAAATCAGTACGCCGATTTTAACAAAATCTACCCCAGAAGGGGCGCGTGATTTCATTGTTCCGTCGCGTTTGCATCCGGGCAAGTTTTATGCCCTGCCGCAATCGCCGCAGCAATATAAACAGCTTTTGATGATTGCCGGCTTTGAGCGTTATTACCAGATTGCTCCGTGCATGCGCGATGAGGACGCGCGGGCTGATCGGGCGCCGGGTGAATTCTATCAGCTGGATATGGAAATGTCATTTACCTCACAAGAAGAAATCATGCAAATTACCGAGGAACTGATGATCGAATTGGTAAAGAATGTTTTTCCTGAAAAAATATTAACTTTTGATAAATTTCCCCGCCTGACATGGGATGATTGCATGAGCAAGCACAAAACAGATAAGCCGGATTTGCGTCAAAACAAAGACAACCCCCACGAGCTGGCTTTTTGTTGGGTTGTTGACTGGCCGCTTTTTGAGCCAGAGCTTGAAGACGGCCATTGGGCGCCGGCTCATCACATGTTTACCAGCCCTAAAGAGGAAGATATTGCCAAACTTGATAAAGAGCCGGGTAAGGTAAAATCATATCAGATGGATTTGGTGCTTAACGGCTATGAGGTCGGCGGCGGCAGCATCCGCATTTCCGATCCCGACACACAGAAAAAAATATTTAAGCTGATCGGATTTAGCAAAGAGCAGGAAAAAGATTTTAGTCATATGCTTGAAGCCTTTCGTTACGGTGTTCCGCCGCATGGCGGAATTGCGCCCGGCCTTGATCGGATGTTAATGGTTATCATGGGGGAAGAAAGCATTCGTGAGGTGGTTCCGTTTCCCAAAACCGGAGATGCCAAAGATCTTACAGTCGGCGCGCCGAGTGAGGTTGGCAAGGAACAGCTCGCTGAGGCAAATATTGAAGTAAGAAAGAAAAAATAACCTATGCGGCTTGGTCCATTGCAAAAATATATATTAATTATCAGCCGGACCAAGCGGATACCGCTTTCAAGGAATATTCTTTTGGCATATTATAAGGGCCGAAAGGATGCCCCGTCCCTGGATGACCAAATTAATGCGATTACCAAAGCGCTTGAAAAAATGATTGCCCGTAATTTGATTATTGCCGAGGGCGTAAAGACCGCGGAAAAATTTTTTATCAAAACTATAAAAATTACCGCCGAGGGCAGGCGTGCGGCAAAAAGTATTATTGGCGACCAGCAGCGCTTGCCAATAAAAATTAATAAAAAATAATATGGCAATCCCAAAAAAAATCACTAATTATCTTGATAAGGCGAAAATAAAATACGACAAGCTTGAGCACAGGGTAGTTTATACGGCCCATGATCTAGCCGCAACCCTAAAAGAGAAAATGCAAAATATTGCCAAGACCCTGCTGGTAAAAGTTGACAAGCGCTATGTATTAATTGTTCTTCCGGCTCATTACAAGCTTGATATGGCTGCAGTAAAAAAGTTTTATAAAGCAAAAAAAGCGGAAATCGCCAAAGAGGGAATGATTAAGAAATTGCTCGGAGGTAAGCCCGGCGCTCTAACGCCGTTTGGCGCGCTGCACAAGGTGGATGTGGCGATTGACAAAGCCCTGATGAAAACCGATAAGGCAATTGTGCGCGCTGAAAGCTACACTGAATCACTAAGAATGAAGATAAAGGACCTGCAGGAACTGGAAGATGCGGCAGTCGGCGCTTTCGGAAAAGTAATAAAAGTACGTCAGCAGCAAAAATCACAAAAAAAGACCGCCAAAAAACCGGCTAAGAAAAAAAGCCGAGGAAAAAAACATACTAAAAAGAAATAACATGAATGATTATAAGGTGGCAATTGAACAATTCGAGGGACCGCTTGATCTGTTGCTCCAGCTGATTGAGAGAGAAGAGCTTGATATCACAAAAGTTTCGTTGGCCAAGGTTGCTGACGATTATTTGCATTACGTGAACAGTTCACCCGATATACGCCCAGAAGAGCTTGCTGATTTTTTGGTAGTCGCGGCAAAGCTAATCCATATAAAATCCAAACAGCTTATGCCGAGCCTGGTACTTGAAGATGAGGAAGGCCTTGATCTGGAAACTCAATTAAAGATGTATCGTGAATTTGTTGAGGCCTCGCGGAAGATTAATAGGATGATTAAGAGCCGCCGTTGGGCCTATGGCCGAGAAAAAACTCCGATCAGTGAGATGATCGGCTTTTTTCCGCCGCGCGGGCTCGAGGCGAAAGAAGTAAAGACGATGTTTGAAAAAGTTCTGCGCGCCTTGGAGCCTTATGTTGCCCTGCCCAAAGAGGCTCTGCAAAAAACAGTTTCGATAAGTGAGAAGATTGATCATATCCGACAGATTATTTCCGGTCAGGTAAAGGCCAAGTTTAGCGAAGTAATGAGTAGCGCGAAAAACAGAATGGAAGTAATTGTCAGCTTTCTCGCTCTTTTGGAGTTAATTAAACAGCGGGTAGTTCAGACCTCGCAGGAAAAATTATTTGAAGACATAACAATTCAAAAAACCGACGTATGAGTCTATCGTCACAGATTGAATCAATTTTATTTGTCACTAATAAACCGATTACTGCAAAGAAATTAGCGCAGATTTTGGAAGTTGATGAAGATAAAATAATGACGGAAATGTCCAAGATTATGGAAAAGCATAATATTGGGGAAAGCGGCATCCATCTACTTAAAAAAGGCAAGGAATATCAGCTGATGACTAATCCGGATAATTCCAAGCTTGTTCAGGAATACTTGAAGGATGAGGCAACCGGGGAATTAACTCGGCCGTCTCTCGAAACCTTGGCGATTATCGCTTATCGCGGCCCTCTTAGCAAGCCGGAGATTGAACAGATCCGCGGGGTAAACTGTAGTCTGATTTTAAGGAATTTAATGACCCGGGGATTGGTGGAAATGCAGGATGATTCGGAAAAAAGAATGCCGGTTTATTCGATTACTTTTGATTTTATGAGATTTTTAGGCATTTCAAGCATGAGCCAGCTTCCGGAATATGAGAAATTGCGGCATCATGAATTTGTTGAAAAAGCACTCGAGGCGCTTGAAGAGGAGGAGAAAAAAGAAAGCTAGTGTTATGTTATTTAAGTTTATAAGCAATATTATCATCGCTTCCGTTGCTTTTCAGCTCGTGCCGGGAAATTGGACCGAGGTAGCAGCGGATCCAAGCGCCCTGTCTTCAGAAATTATTCGGGGTGAGGTCATTTGGGCGGAGAGCCTGCCCGAGGCAGAAAATGTCGCCACAGCGGTCCTGCCAATGGCTGAGGAAAAGAAGTTTCCGACAAAGATTGACGCAGAAAGCCTTGGGGTAAAAACTACCGCGACAAGTGTTATTGTTGTTGATTTTGAAACGGGAAAAATATTATTCGAAAAAAACCCTGAAGCGGTGAGGGCAATTGCCAGCATTACAAAATTGGCCGCGGCTTTAGTTTTTTTAGATAATAATCCAGGCTGGGATGAGCCGGTTACCATTACCAACGTGCTTACTTTGGGAAATAATAATTTTTATTCCGGCGAAATGGTTACGGCGAAAGACCTTTTTTATTCAGCATTGGTCGGTTCAGATAATACGGCGGCTAATAATTTTGCCAATGCCGTCGGCATGAGTATGGAGGATTTTGTCAAAGAAATGAATGTGAAGGCGGGAGAGCTCGGTTTAGTTAATACATTTTTTGTCGATCCAGTCGGCCTTGATCCGGACAATAAATCGACGGCCCTGGATTTGGTAAAAATTCTCAGAGAGGCGGCAATGAGTGAAGATATTCAAACGGCAACCCGGCTTCGCACATATGAATTCCGTTCAATCAGCAATGACTACCATTATATAAAATCAACTGATGATCTTTTGTCCGGTTTTATTAACCGAGCGCCCTATACGATCGTTGCTGGAAAGACAGGGTCCCTGTTGGCCGCCGGTTACTGCCTGGCGTTAGCGGTAGAGAAAGATGGGCACACTATTTTGATAATATCCCTAAACAGCGCCGATCATTTCTCGCGCTTTCAAGACGTAAAGAGCTTGACCTACTGGACATTTAATAATTATATCTGGCCGGAATAAGCATGATTGAGTCGATTATCAACTTGAATTTACCGGTTGAATTAATAACTTTTTTGATTGCCGTCCTACCCGTCTCTGAACTGCGTGGGGCAATACCGATCGCACTAGGTGTTTTTAACATGCCGATATATTCAGCGTTTATTTTTGCCTGGATGGGGAGTGTTTTGCCGGGTGCGTTTTTGATATATTCTCTTGGGGGCATATCAAAAGAGCTGAGCGTGCGTTCCCGATTTTTTAAAAAATTTTTTGACTGGTTATTTGAGAGGACATATAAACGTTTTTGGCGGCACCACGAAAGGCTTGGCTCGCTTGCTTTGGTGGTTTTTGTCGCCATACCCCTGCCAATAACCGGCGTATGGACCGGGTCAGTAGCCGCCTTTTTATTTGGCGTGCCCAAGAAAAGGGCGGTTTGTCTAGTCGCGCTCGGTTCATTCATTGCCGGAATTATTGTTACTTTAATTTATTTAGGCGTATTGTCTTTTTTTAAATTTTTATTATGAGAATTGGCATTAATTGTCGGACAATATTAAATCCAGGTTTTGGCGAAGGAGCGGGCGTTGGTCATTATACGTATTATTTAGTGAAGAATTTGTTGCGCCTTGATCAGAAGAACGAATACTATTTATATTTTGACGAACTAATAACCGATGACGCGATTAATGATGTAATTAAAGGTGCGCCGAATGTTACAATTAAGCGTTTTCCTTTTCATCAATATAAAAAGTTCTTACCGTTTGCTTATTCGCATTTTTTAGTAACCTCTTTTTTGGGGAAGGACCGGCTTAATGTATTTCATGCCCCTTCGGGAATATTGCCCTACACTTTTCGTAATGGTTCGGTGATTACCATACATGATCTGGCAATATATAAGCATCCGGAATGGTTTCCTGAAGGCAGGATATCCAAGAGCATTTCGACGAAAATGTTGGTTCCAAAATCTGTTGTCGCGGCAAGCAGGATTATTGCCGTATCTCAATCGACAAAAAAAGATCTTATTGATATTTTTAACGTTAAAGAAGAAAAAATTTCGGTTATTTATGAAGGTGTTGAATTGCCAAGCGGTCCCGACAGCGAGGGCTATTGTAAGCTGAGCCAGCCGGTCAAGAAAAAGCACGACATCAATAAGGATTATTTTTTAACCCTGGGGACACTTGAGCCGAGAAAGAATATTAATTTGGTGTTAAACGCGCTTATTGAAATTTTAAAAGAAAAACCAAGCGTTTTAAAAGATAAGGAGTATCTCATTGCCGGATTAAAGGGGTGGAAATATGAGCAAGTTTTCGAAAAAATTGAGGAGGTTAATAATGTAGCCCAGGAAAAAATTGGCGAGGGCCTTGTTCGGTATCTTGGTTATATCCAGCATGGTAATAAATTTCCCTTGATTGCCTGTAGCAGTTTTTTTATTTTTCCTTCACTTTATGAAGGTTTTGGTTTGCCCGTGCTCGAGGCTATGAAAATGGGGATCCCGGTCATTACTTCAAATATTTCTTCTATTCCAGAGGTTTGCGGTAATGCCGCCCTGTTGATTGATCCAAGCAAGCCGGATGAGATGAAGAGGGCTTTATATAAATTTCTTGAAGATGATAATGCGAAAAAAGATTTTAGTGCAAGAGGGCAGAAGAGGGCGCAGGATTTCAGTTGGGAGCTTACGGCGCAAAAAACAATAGATCTGTATAAGAAATTGAAATAATTGCGAAAACAAAAAATAGGCGCCTGATAAGTTAGCGTCTATTTTTTGTTTTTTAGAAAAAATAATTCATCAATATAATAATCGCGAGCAGCTGTATGACAACAGCGTACCGAAATTTTATGTCACGCCAGCGGTCGGTAATAATATTATGAAAAAAAAGATGAAGTTTATGGGGGTTTTTTGTCAGCCAATTTGGTTTACATTCATGGACGCCGACAAGCATATCGGGGAGAACGCTGCCGATTATTCCCCAGAAAATTGGCCACCAGTTCGTTTCTGTCCGGAGGATAAGCACATATACGGCAAATCCGATGACAACGACTATGTCAAATATCAGCTGGTAGATGCTTGCTTTGGAAATTTTGCCGGTTTCGCGATATTTTTCATAATCCTTCGAGTCGCCATGGGGAATCATGTCCATTAAAAAATGTACAATCACGCTTATTATAAAAGCAAGTGGGGAACTTTTTGCAACTTGTCCGATTACCGCGCCGGTTACGGCATGGGTGATGACGAGCATATCATTCTTTTACTAACCCCTGTTTCGATTCCTTTACTTCGGTGAATAGGGGAACCGCATTGGTTTTTAAAAATTATTTGTTTTGGTAGCGGGGGTGGGAATTGAACCCACGACCTAGGGCTTATGAGTCCCTCGCTCTAACCGACTGAGCTACCCCGCCACGCATCAATGATAGGGAAAGGATACCAAATTTTACTATATTTTGCAAGGAATAGGGACAAAAACGCCCCATCGTGTGATGGGGCTCTTTTGGTTGCGGGGACCGGACTCGAACCGGTGACCTCCAGGTTATGGGCCTGGCGAGCTGCCAACTGCTCTACCCCGCGGCGTAGTTAAGATGTTACCATGCATTTAATTTGTTGTCAATATAAAGTGAATGCCCCGATCCAGCGATGGAATCGGGGCAGACGGTGGGGAGAAGACTATTCCCAGCCGGTCCTGAAGTGTTTATCAAGGAATACGATATTGTCTCGTGCTTCCTTATCTCTCAATAGGCTTTGAGTTTTTTGGCGGTTATGGCCTCTCTTGATTTTTTCGCCGTTTTTTCTTTCAGCCATGTACATTCGGTCTTTCTGTCTCGGCCTTTTCCTCCTGTGTTTCTGTTTGCCGTTTGCCATGTTACGGTTTCCTTTCTGGCGGCGCTACTTGCCGTCGCAGTCGATCCGTATCATGTGAGGCTCCTTTCTGTTGGCGTTAGGTAGCCAGCCGAATATAGTAACATAATTTATTGACTTTGTCAATATAAAGAACAGGCTTGAGCCTGTTTTTAAATTTGGCGGATGTGGGTTAAAAAACTTTTATGACTTTTCCGGTTTTATGAGATTCAGGAATTTTGCAGTGTTTTTTGAAATTCTTATGTGGTATAGTGCTGCTTATGGTTGCAGGGTCGCTTCGGTTTCGCCGTTTATGGAAATTACGACTTCGTTAACGGATGGAAATTGGATAAGAGTTTGTTCTATTTGTGCGCGAATAGCGCTGACGCGGCAGGAGCCGCCAACTTGATATTCCAGCATCTCATTGAAATCGGCTTTGGCGATCTTGTCTTCTATGGTTACGCGGTTTAGTATTACTCCGGAATTTATCGAAGTGAAATAGCCATCATTTTTTTCTTCTTCAGTCGGGCCGCTAAGAAGTTCATCAAGAGCTGCCTGGGCAACGGCCTTTGTATAGGGAATTTTTCTTTCTACGCTAAATACTTTATTACACGTTATTTCAGGATCAAGCTCATTATTGTTGAAAAATACCTTTATTGTCAGCGTTTTGTCGCCATTGCGAGGTAGGGTCGTATCAGCTGAAAGATCATTTGCCGGTTTATTGTTTGCAAATTGTAAAAAGGTAAAAATTCCTATTCCGATAAGGGCAATTGCGATAAGGAAGATAATTGTTTTATTGTTCATATTTTTTGGTGGGCGTGGTGGGAATCGAACCCACATGGTCGTAAAACCATACGATTTTGAGTCGTACGCGTCTGCCTATTCCGCCACACGCCCTAATTATTGCTTAGTATAGCATAAAATTTGCTCAAAGTCAAGGATTGCAAACGGATATATTTAAATCTTGTCAAACAAGGCTTTTTTGGCTATACTATAACCATTATGGCCCAAGTAATCACTATTGTTAACCAAAAAGGAGGCGTAGGTAAGACAACAACCGCGGTCAATCTCGGCGCATATTTGGCAGCCATGGGGAAATTTGTTTTATTAATTGACATGGATCCGCAGGCGAATGCGAGTTCGGGTTTGGGCATTGATTATCAAAAATTGCCCCAGGGGATTTACCATGTTTTAGTCGGCGAGGCCAAAATGCGGAATGTTATTAAGCCGACGGAACAAGAGGGCTATCGTGTAGCGCCGGCAAATATGGATCTTGCCGGAGCGGCTGTTGAATTGGTCAATGCGGATAATCGTGAATTTCGTTTGCGGGACTCGCTCCTTGAGGTTCGCAATGATTATGACTATATTTTGATTGACTGTCCGCCGTCGCTTGGCTTGCTGACAATTAACGGTTTAACGGCGGCCGACCAGGTTTTGATTCCGGTGCAATCAGAATATTATGCGCTTGAAGGGCTGGGACAGCTATTGAATACAGTTAATTTGGTAAAGGAAAACTTGCAACCAAATTTGGATGTCCGGGGGGCAGTGGTAACGATGTTTGATTCAAGAACAAATCTCTCCAACGAGGTTTTTCAAGAATTATATAAATATTTTCCCAATAAGATTTACCGTTCAGTAATTCCCCGATCGGTTCGTTTGGCCGAGGCTCCGAGTTTTGGGCGGTCAATAATGCACTATGATCCGTACAGTAAAGGAGCAAAGGCCTATGAGCGTTTAGCCCGGGAATTTTTATTGCAGGAAAAAGAGGATGTTGATTTTTAGTTAATTTAATTATACACATTTATGGCGAAGATGGGCGGATTAGGCAGGGGACTTGGTTCTCTGATTCCATCCGGTGAAGATAAAAAAAATGAATTTACAAAAAAACCAGTTGGTTCGGGAAGGGAAATCGCTGATATTGCCATTGATGAAATAATCCCAAATCCCCGGCAGCCTCGGGAAAGCTTCAGCCATGAGGAAATGGAAGATCTTATTGCCTCAATTAAGGAGCATGGCATACTTCAGCCGCTTATTGTTAGCCCGCGCGATGATGGTTATGAGCTTGTTGCCGGCGAACGTCGCTGGCGGGCGGCCAAGATGGCCGGCCTGCGGACGGTTCCGGCGATTGTCCGAAGCGTCAAGGAGCAGCAGAAGCTGGAGCTGGCGCTTATTGAAAACATACAGCGCCAAAATTTAAATCCGATTGAAGAGGCAAAGGCATATAAAAAATTAATTGATGAGTTCGCTTTAACCCAAGAAGAAGTATCGAAAAAAGTGGGCAAAAGCCGTCCGCAGGTGGCGAATTATGTCCGTTTACTTGAACTGCCGCTTGAGATCCAGGAGGCGGCCGCGAGCGGTGAGATACCTTACACCCAAGCGCGGAGTCTTTTGGCGCTTGACACGCCGCGGGCACAAATTAAATTATTCAAAAAAATTGTCCGTGATAAAATGACGGTTCGTGACACGGAAAAGAAAGTCAGTGCCGGTAAAAAAACAACAAAGGTGAAGGATCCCAATCTTACGGCCAAGGAGGATGAATTGAGGTCGGTTTTGGGCACGAAGGTGGAGATAAAAAAACGCCCCGGCGGAGGGCAGATAACCATTGAATTTTATTCAGATGAAGAGCTCGACAGCCTGATTAATCGTATCGTTCAATAAGTTACTTATTTTCTTCACTTCCCGGAATCACGGATTTTAACCACTCCGTGATTTTTGTTTTGGTTTTAGTGCGGATTTTGTTTTTCGCTCTTGATGTTTTGACAAATTTGAGCCATTCGGCGCTTGGGCCTTTCCTTTTTTTATCAACCAGGACTTCTACCAAATCACCGCTTTTTAATTTTGTTTTTAAATTTACCATTTCATCGTTGATTTTGGCGCCAACACATTTATCGCCGACTTCAGTGTGGATTGCATAGGCGAAATCTATTGGCGTTGAATCTTCGGGCAAGTCGATTACATCACCCTTGGGTGTGATTACAAAGATTCTTGTTTGGAAAACATCGATTTTCAAGTCTTCAAGGTTTTTAATATACTGTGAGCGGCTTTGTAGCTGTTCCTGGATGCGGGCGAGGTCTTTAACCCAAATAAGCTGCTTTTCTTTTTG
>Ga0180438_10000443_pt1 | contig 81787 bp, 121 predicted proteins | sample SS_ome_12_FD_132455 | JGI IMG/M metagenome (GOLD analysis project Ga0180438, IMG submission 132455) | Hypersaline lake sediment archaeal communities from the Salton Sea, California, USA - SS_3_D_2 metaG | ecosystem: Environmental > Aquatic > Non-marine Saline and Alkaline > Hypersaline >... | reverse complement strand
TATTTGATACACCCCCTACACCCAGTATCCCTGTTATCATCAGTACAACTATACCTGATCAGTGTAACCCCACCCACCTCCCCAACCCCTACACCCAGTATCCCTGGTACAGGTGGTGCAGCCTGTACAATCAGCACGTCCGGCACATCCAGTACAACCGGACCCTGGGTGACAGGATGTGGGATGTACGGGTAGTAGTGATGGTGTGGATTGTGATGATGATATCATGTATCCTGGTTGTAGGGAGTGGGGAGGTGGGGGCGGTGGTGCGGGTGGGTCTGATTATCCTGGATGAAGCAGTGTTGCCGATTATACCCCCTCCCCGCCCTTTCGACACTCCACACCCCAGAACCAGGAGCACTGACGCGACACTCATAATTATCAAAATCATAAGTCCTGGACTGTCAAGGACTTCGGGCCCATTTCGACGGTCCCTGGGATTTTCTAGTTTCAAATGATCCGGATTTGCACGACATAATAATAGGAGGGGAAATTATGAACAGATGCAAATGGGTCACAGCAGCCGGCCAATGCGACCGAGAGGCCGTCCAAGGCTCGTTTTGCCAGAACCACGGTCCCGTCGACCCCGATCAGGCCCTTCGGCACTACCAGATCACCAACTGCCTTGTCGGCGGTACTCACGATAGGCACAACGCTGTCAACCAGATAAAGGATTTGCGTGAGGAAATCGCCTTAACCCGAGCCCTCATCGAGACTCGGCTCAATCTCGCCACCAACGAGGCCGAATTCGTCGCCTCTATGGGGATCTTGCACCAGTACCTGAGCACCGTGGAGAAACTGGTCTCAGCTTGCCACAGAATGGATTCCAGCCTCGGCAACGTCCTCAACAAGGCCAGCATCCTCAATCTGGCCCAGGAGTTGGTCGGAATCATCTCGGAAGAGCTAGAAGGTGTCCCTGGTCGGGACGACATCGTCGATCGGATTGCACATCGTCTGATCGAAGCCATCGGTACCTGTAACAACGAGGAGTAGCCATGAAGAAGAGCCTTTTCGCCAGTAAGACCGTCTGGGTCAATGCCCTCGTGCTCGCCACGGGCATCGTCGGTCTGGTGGCCGGCAGTGACCTGATCGCCGAGAATCCCGCCCTCGTGGCCGGTTTCGTCGCCGCTCAGTCCGCCCTGAACGTGATCCTGCGGCTCTTCACGAGCCAACCCATCAAGTAGTCCAACGGCGGCCCGAGGGGCCGCTCAGCCCCGCCCCCAGGGACGCGGCTGAACGCCCCCACAGCCCAGGAACCCAGTCATGTACCGCTACTTCTTCAATGGATGCCTCGTAACCCTTGGGATCGGCACGGCTCTTGGAGTCGCGGCGGTCTGGGTGCCCGAGTCCTGGTATCAGGTCGGGGCGAAGCTGATCTGGACCGACGTCGTCCTCTTCGTCAGCTCGATCGCCGGAGCCCTGCTCTGCAAGCTCGGAGACAATTGACCCTAAATGGGTCGGTTTTTCGACCGAAAACGCTAAAACATCGTCAATTTTGACGACTTTTCCTGTTTTGGAGCCCCAAAATGACCAAACTTTCGCCCGATAACCCGAAATCGAAGCGTTCGCCCGCCGCGCACACCTTCGATCAGCAGTCAAAACCGGCGAAGAAGGAAGCCGGCGGTAAAGTGAGCAAGGTAGCCAAAACATTTTCCATCAAATCCCCAAGAAATCGAGGTTGAGCATGTCACTTTCAGGTAAACCATCCCCAATGGGCGTCGGCCCGAAGACTGGACGCCCCGGAGCCGGTGCTCAGAGCCCCGGAACCCCTGGTGAAGCCAAGCCGCCGGCCCAATACGCCCCGGCAGCCGCTGGTAAAGCCGGTCGTGGAGCCGCCGCTGGTGGAGCCGCTGGCAACGTCAAGGAGCCACAGGCGAAACCGATCGTACGCGGATTCTGAAATGGCTAAGAAGAAGTGGATCGCAGGTGCGATCAAGAACCCTGGAGCACTGACAGCCCAGGCCGCCCGCGTGGGCATGACGCCGACCCAGTTCTGTAACCAGCCAAAGAGCAAATTGAGCCCTCTGGCGCAACGACGTTGTACTCTCATGCGGACCCTCAAGAAGGTTCGTCCAAAGTAACCCTCTCGCCTCCGAGGAAACCATGAAAGGTCTTGTTTATGTACTCGCGTTTGCGATCGGCTTTGCGTCGGGTCCGGTGTCTATCTCTCAGGCTACGTCTCAGGCTGATCGACTGTCGCCAACGGCTCTTGTTGCGGCGGATTCGACGACTGAACCGCAGGCTGATTCGGGTAACGGATCGCCAGGGACGCTTGTCGGAGACGCTGAGGTCGCTAAGGTAGTCATCGAAGCCCCCACAAAGGGGCGAGTAGGTGAGCTGATTCGGTTCGATCTTACCCAGAGCGAGGCCGACAGCATCAAGTGGCTCCTGCTGCCCGAATCAGTGGACTTTGAAGCCTACGAGGACGGCCGCAGGGCCGTTTTCTCGGCCCGGAGCCCCGGGGACTACATGTTCATCATCGCGGTCGCCAAGGGCGGCAGCGTGGACGTGGTGACGCACACCGTGAAGATCGAAGGACCACCGGAAAGACCGGAGGGTCAAAGCCTGGTCGACTGGATTCCTTACTGGCTGTACCCGATGCAGCTCGATAGTAACCAGGCCCTCCTCCTGGCCGCCAGCTTCGAGGAAGTTGCGAGCCGGATCACAGCCATCAGCACGCCGAAGGGCATCATCGAGGCCACAGCGGAGGCCAACCGGGCCGCCCTGGGCGACAACCTGGTGACCTGGAAGCCCCTTTTGGCCAAGATCAAGGCCACGCTCGAACATCGAGCGAAGAACGGCACGCTGGCCACCCCTGACCAGCATAAAGAGACATGGAGGGAGATCGCTAAGGGGCTCAGGCGATACGCCCAATGACGCCCGGCGCACGGTAGCGCATAACCTTTTCTACTCGGAGGCCGGTAAATGGCTAACATCTTCCAGAATTTGATTGACAATGCAACCTTTCCGGCCGCCAAAGCGGGTCGGGCAATCTCGCGGGCAAAGCAGCAGATCACGCGAGAGGCAGCCCTCTCAGTGGCCAATCTGACGTCGGCTAACACGTCCGCGAACGAAGTCACCGTCGTTGCAACGTACAATGGTACGGTCAGTGGCGGCAACTTCACGATCACAGTGAACCTCCCGACCCGGGGGATCACTTACACGACGGCCAACATCGCCCACAACGCGACGGCCGGGACGATTGAAGGTGCTCTCGACACCGCCAGCCCAGCGACAGTACCTGATGGCGACATCAACGTCGCGGCCAGTGGTACCAACCTGACTGATGGTAACATGACGTTCACCTGCAACGGCAGTGCGAACGTGGCCAGCATGCCCGTACTGATCACCACGACGAACGTCAACCTCTCCGGCGGCGGCACACTCGGTGCCACCACGCGGACAACTGATGGCCAGCCCAACCGCAACGCCCTCCAGGCGCTGTACGAGCTGAACATCATCGACGGTACTGTGCCCGCATCGGGTGAAGCCAGCACCGACTGGGTCAAGCCCACAACGGCACCGAACGACTACATCGGTTGGTACCGTCGAGCTTGGTTGGAGACGATCGAGTTCCTCGCCACGCAACTGAAGGTGGAGGAAGGGATCAGCGACAACCGTGACGCTGTCCGTACTCTGTATGGCCTTCCCGAAGCTCTCTTTGGCCCCCATACTTCGTAAGAAAGGAGCCTTAGATGGCTGACATTTACACGGCCCTCTTGGCCTACACTGACCCTCAAGTCAATCGTCCGATCGTTGGGCTGGCTGACGGGCATGTGAAGAACTACTTCCAGCACATGGCCAGTAAAGGTCCAAAGGCTCTTACTTCCATCAATTCAGCGACCGACGAATACACCACGCTCGCTAAGAACGTGGGTACCGTTACCGGTGGCTGTTGGACCCTCACGGTGAACATCCCGACACAGGACATCGTGTTCACCACGGCTAATCTCGCATGGAATGCTGCCGATTCCGCCATTGAGTCCGCAATTGATACTGCTGCCCCGGCGTCTATTTCCGCTGGCGAAATCAATGTCAATTCGGTCAACAACAATATCACTGACGGTGACACGTATTTCACCTGCAACGGTGCAAACGTCGCTGAGATGCCTGTGTTGTTTACCACAACCAACATCAACATCTCCGGTGGTGGAACCCTTGGTGCGGTCACGCGAACCGAGTCTGGGCAAGGTGATCGCCCCGCTGCGCAGGCCCTCGTTGACCTGAGCATTATTTCTGGGCAGAATTGGTGGGCTGCTGGTGATGACCCAAGTGAACTGTACGATGCGACTGCTAATGCAGTTGGTTGGGTGGATCGCCCGTCACTCCGAGTCGTCAGGTGGCTCGGCAAGGCGTGTGCTGTGGAGGAGGGTACCCCGTATGTCTATGACTACTTGGAGACCCTGTTCCCAGAGATCAAGTATATTATTTAGGTAAGGAGGCTGGAATATGAACCGTAGGGAAGCCCTAAAGCGAATGACCGCCACTGCGAGTGGCCTTCTACTCCCTACGGGATTGGTCCAAGCTCAAGAGAAGAAGATGCTCTACGGCGGCTGGGTACACAGCCCAGCCGCCCGTAGGGCTTTCATCAAGCGTAATCGTTACCCGTTTTTCAGCCAACTGGCCCGGGGCATTAAGGGAACGAGTGACGGCAAAGTTGTCATGCTTCATCAGTTCATGGAGCAAGCACAGGGCCACGAGATAGTACCCCACGCGCAGCAGATTGGTGACTGTGTTGGTCACGCCTTTGCTCTTGGCGTGGATATGCTCACCGCTACCCAGGCGTTCATGTTGAATCGGCCGGAGCGGTGGGTCGCCGAGTGTGCCACTGAACCCCTCTACGGTGGCTCACGAGTCGAGATCGGTGGCGGCGGGTTGGTAGGGGACGGGTCGGTCGGACACTGGGCCGCTGAATGGCTCATCCGATACGGGGCCCTCCTGAGGCAGCAGTACCCGGGCGGTCACGATTTCACAACGTACAGCGGAAGCCTGGCCAAACGGCTAGGCCGTCTTGGGTGCCCCGATGAGCTTGAGCCGATCGCCAAGCTGCACCCAGTAAGAACCATTGCACTGGTCAACACGTTCGATGAAGCGTGTGACGCGATCGCCAACGGCTACCCAGTCACGTTGTGCAGCAACGTGGGCTTCGGAATGTCTTCCGAGTATTGGGTACGGGACCGGGATGGCTTCCTACGCCGTCGCGGCCTGTGGGGCCATGCGATGTTGGGCATCGGCTTCGATCGTAAGTATCGACGCCGTGGCATCTGCATCCAAAACAGTTGGGGCAACTGGGTCACCGGGCCTACGCGACACAACCAGCCGGCTGGGTCGTTCTGGTGCGATGAGGAAACAATCAATTCGATGCTCGCACAGGGCGATTGCCACGCCTTGAGTGGTTACGTTGGGTACCCGCGAGTCGACATCCCTGATTATGAGATATGGTAATGTCATGAACCGCAAGATTTGGACAGTGATCGGAGCTTGTTATGCGGCCTTTGCAATTACTATCGCTATGGTTGCGGTTGAAGAGAGCGATTCGCTCGTTGCTGATCAAACCAGCATCGTGGCCCAAGCAGATAATGGCCATGCTCTCAGTGGCGAACGACTATATCAGTTTGACGCGAACCCCAGACGAAACCTGTTCCTCACAATCTGGTCCACGCGAGACTGCTACGGGTGTCAGCAAATGGAGGCGGAGATTCCGGCTCTTCGGAAGGCGGGATACAACGTCGTGTTGCGGAAAGTGCCAGCGCCCCGGTGGGTCAAAAGCTTCCCAACCATCGTGGTCAACCGAGATCGCCTCAACGGTCCGCGAGTTACAGTCATCGCAGGCTTCAAAACCACCGCAGAAATCGACGCGATACTCCAGGTTACGGAGGAAGAGGATGGAGAAGAAGCCGACGAGGAAGTAGACAACGACGAGGACTACAACATTTTCAGCCCGAAGGCACAGGTCCACGCTCTGAACCTAGTTGTGTGGTTGAGCAATAACGAAGTGTGCAATCGGCAGTACGACGAGATCGCCAAGTTGCGAAAGAAAGGCTTCAGTGCGAACGTCTACATGGTAGAGACCAAGCGCCCGCCACGGCACATCCTTAGTACCCCGACCGTCGTACTGATCGACAACCGGCGGGGCGTTGTGGTCGCCATCTGGCGGCGGTTCGTCACCGCCGAGGAGATCCTGGATGTCCTACGTTGAAGCTTCAGCGGCCGTCGCCTCACTGACCATGTTGGTCAGCCGCTCGACGCTCTTTACTCCGATACGAAACAAACTGCCTGACAAACCATTCGGCTGCCCGGTGTGCCTCAGCTTCTGGGTAAGTACCCCTGCATTGTGGTGGGGACCTGTAGCCTATTTTGCCACCGTCACTTTCAGCAATCTGTGGATGCTAGGGATAGCTAAGCTGTACCTTGCTATTGATGACATGGATTACGAGGAAGAGTAATGGCACTCGAAGTTAATCTTAATGCGGATCTGGCCTCCGATTTCTCCCACGGTCGAACCGTAGTCAGTCAAACTGCCATCCAAGTGATTACAGGCGGGATTGGCGCGGTTAAGAAGGGCGTACAGATAAAACGTGGTCCGAAAGGAAAGGGTACAGTCTACATCGGCAAAGCTGGGGTGACCGCAGGGGACACAGTAGCCACTGATGGGATGCCGATCCAAGCTGGTGAGGGGGTATTCTTGCCGATTGACGATCCTACCTTAGTATACGCCATCGGAACCGACAATAACCTGGATCTATTCTGGGCAGTGATATGACGAGAAGTTTGCTCAGCCACTACCGGAAACGGAGTCTGGACGCTGGGAGTGGTGATGATTTCACGGTGGATACAATGTTCGCTACCGCTGATGGAACTGCTTACTGCGTCCCGTCAGTAACACTGTCGGACGGTGACGAGATCACATGGCGAATGGGTGACGGAGACTCCACCACCGGAAACACCATCAACTACAACTACGCCGCGCCTGGCGGATATCCGATACGGTTTGACGCACTGCCGTCAGAGGTTATAGAGATAGACGCCGGCTTGTGTGGCCTTACTGAGTTCACCACGAGCCCGTACTGGGTGAACTTGACCAAGTTGGACTTGGCCATCAATGAGATCGACGTCATAAACACATACGCATCTTGGGAAGAGCTGCAATACCTGTGGGTCAATCAGAATTTGATCTCATACCTGGACACGTTCCCAGAGTGGACTGAGCTACTTAACCTCTTTTGCAGCGCAAATCCAAACTTGACTGCCCTGGAGACTCATCCCGAGTGGACCAAGTTGAAAATTCTTAGTTTGGGAAACTCTCCAGTTGGCTCCCTTGAGACGCACCCGGAGTGGGTAGCCTTAGAAAGTATCACTTGCACCAGTTGCAACCTAAACACTTTTGAAGTACATCGAGAGTGGTCTCTGTGTGATAACATTCAATGTGGCGACAACAACCTGTCCGCAGAGACGATTGACACTTTACTGATCGAGGTAGATGCTAGTGGGGTGGAAGATGGCTTCCTGCTGTACGCACTGAACCCAGGTGCTCTTGATATGTATCGCAGTGCAGAGGGGGCTACTGCTAAGGCCAATTTGATTGGAAAGGGCTGGACGGTATTTGTAGCATGAGACGAATTCCATTCACCGAGCGACGACTCGCTCGACGTATACGCACAGCGGTTAGGATCAAGCTCCGGAGAGGGGAGATCAACGAAGACCAGGCCCGCCGGCTGTTGGCGGGAAGTCGTGACCCTGGTGTAGTACGCCGCTGGCGTAAGACCCTAGAAGAAGACCCCAAGTGCCAGGCTCCTTGGGTTGACAAGGACCCAGAACTTCTCACCGGCATCGACTGGAAGTCGATCTGGAACTGGTTGCTCGACAACTGGCCCATGATCCTGAAGATCCTCCTTTCACTGCTGGTGTTTCTCGGCGATAACCCCGAAGAGGAAGAGAAATGAAACTTGCATCACCAGCTACCGCACGGCATCGGTTCCGCGTCGAATGTTTCAAGGCCGGGACGCTTGAATATAGCTTCGCATCCTCCGCAGCGGGGCAGCACACGTTTGAGGTCGAAGACCACATTGACGCCGTACGCTACACAGTTGATGAAACCTCATGGGTGTGGGATGGTGAGAACTGGCTGCAAGGCCAAGCGGCAGAGAAAGCTCTCAAGCCAAAGAATCCGAACCGCAAGGTTAAGCCCCGAGGCCCGAAGAAGCGTATCGCTGACTTGAATGACGCCCCCGGGCCGATTGTTCCAGATGACATTGACCCCGATCTGTATAAGGCCGCAGAAGAGTATGCGAAAGCGTTTGCCGAGCGTCAGGCGGCTGTGAAGAAGTCGTTCCGAAAGGTTACCAAGAAACTGTGAAAACGATCCGCCTACCTGAGACGCACGCCACTCGCCTCCATCTAGAGTGCGTCTGCGAGGACGGCAACACATTCTGCATTGAGACCAAAGCTCACTGCGACAGTGTTCAAGTCCCCGATGGCGTAGTGGATATCCGCATCACACCGTGTGATGCAGACGGCAAACCCGTACCTGATGGGAGTGTATTGCGTATACGTCAATCAGCGGAGTACATGGTAGTTAGATGAATGGATCTACTGCACGAACTAAAAGAGCAGGTAGCCAGTGGCCTGGTGTCGAACACCCTGAGTACGTGTTCCCGCTGGGCTGAGCACCGGCGTATCATGGGAGAGCCTCTTCCCGGTCCGTACAGTTTCACACACCACCCGTGGTGTAGAGAGATCCATGACTCGAAGGCCGTCTTCAACACTACCATGAAGGCCGCCCAGATGGGCATGACCGAGATCGCCATCAACCGGGCGTTCTTCACAGTAGATGTCCTGAAGCATGACGTCCTTTACGTACTGCCAACTGCCATCAATGCGAGCGACTTTGCCAAGTCACGATTCAATACGGCCCTGAGTTACAGCGACTACCTGAAGAACATCTTCACCGACACGAACACGATTGGCCTGAAGCAGGCCGGAGGAGTGAACCTATACATCCGAGGCTCCCGGGGAGACAGTAACCTGAAGTCAATTCCGGTCGCTGTGCTGATCCTCGACGAGCTGGACGAGATGGATGAGAAACAGATATGGCTGGCCCTTGAACGTCTGTCCGGTCACGTCGACAAATCGGTCTGGTCCATCTCAACGCCGACGATTCCTAAGACAGGAATTCACAAACTGTTTCTACAGGGCACTCAAGAGCACTACATGTTCAACTGCCCGCACTGTGGCAAGCGGACTGAACTGATCTACCCAGACTGCTTGGAGATACGGGGCGAAGCTATCACTGATCCGAAGGTGAAAGAGTCGTTCATCAAGTGCAAGGAATGCAAACACCCGCTGGATCACAGTACGAAGCACGAATGGCTGGCCCAGGGAAACGCGATCTGGGAACCGACTGTTCAGTGTGATGAGGACCACAGAAGCTTCTACATCAATCAGCTCTATAGCTACGCTATGAGCCCACCGGAAATCGCATCAGCGTACTTCCGAGGGATTGGTGACGAGGCTGCTATGGTGGAGTTCCACAACTCAAAGCTCGGCCTTCCGTATATCCCAGACGGCGGCCAGGTAACGGACGAAGAGATCGAAGACGCACTGCGGAGGTACTCAAAGAACGAGTCACGGCCCACAGTCGGTGGCGAACGACTTATCACGATGGGGATTGACCAAGGTAAATGGAATCACGTCGTGGTAATGGAGTACGCCACTACAGCCAAGGAAGCCGGCATGGACATAAATGCCGCAACGGTTGGCAAGCTGCTGTGGGAGGGTAAGTTTGACGCAAGCGACTTCGGGTTGTTGGACCGGTTAATGCAGGAATGGCAAGTCCTGGCCTGTGTAATCGACGCTGACCCGCAGATCAATGACGCCAGACGGTTCGCTAGGAGGTTCCCTGGGTACGTTTGGCTCTGTCGATACCGTAGAGGAGTAACTGGGAAAGAACAGCAGGAGTCTGAAGCTGACACCGGGGCCCCGATGCTGACGGTTGACCGAACGAACTGGCTCGATGCCTCTATGGGTCGGTTCCACTCTGGTCGAATGTGGCTTCCAATTGACGTATCATTGGAATTCAAGGAGAACGTCAAGAACCTGGTGCGAACTTACGAGCAGGATGAGCTTGGGAATCCCCGAGCTGTTTACTTGAACACCGGCCCAGATCACTTTGGGCACGCCCTGAATTACGCAGAGATGGCTCTTCCATTAGCAGCCGGGATTTCCACCTCGGCCAACATTACGGATAGCGTCTTATAGAGGTAACCATGCCGAACATTCCAGATAAGCCTAAGATGATCAGCGTACGGCATCCGTACTATGTCAATGACTCCATCTACTGGCAGCATTGGCGGGAGACGTACGAGGGTGGCGACCTGTACGTCCGCAAGTACCTGCAAAAGTTCAGCGAGCGGGAGACAGATGTCGACTTCAACGCACGTATTGCAATGACGCCTACTCCGGCATTTGCCAAGGCAGCGATCAATGACGTGCGTAACTCCATCTTTCAGCGGCTTACTGACGTACTGAGGCGTGACGGTTCCGAGACTTATGCCTCCGCTATGGAAGGCAACAACGGCGGCGTGGACAACAAAGGTAACTCCATGCAGAGCTTCATGGGCATTAACGTGCTCACAGAGCTTCTGGTCATGGGCCGTGTCGGTGTGTACGTTGACAGCCCGGTGCTCACCGGGGCCGGCACCCTGGCCGACGTGGGAAACCACCGACCGTACCTGTACCCATACGTGGCAGAAGACATCCTGGCCTGGACGATCGCCAAGCCCGAGCAGCCTGGCTACTTCAAGGCCCTGCTCCTGCGTGACCGTGGCGTCGACTTCAAGATGGAGTTGAACTACGGCATCCAGATGCCTACCGGGACTTTCACCCGGTACCGACTGATCTGGCTGGACGAGATGACCGGCAGGGTCAACATGATGTTCTATGACCATGAGGACAACCCAATAGATCAGTGGGGCATGCCAGTCAGCCCAGACCAGCCCATCCAGTTGGATATGGATCGCATCCCGTTTGCGATGATGGACATTGGCGGCAGCCTACTGAAGGACGTATCGTACCACCAGAAGGCTCTCCTGAACCTGGTCTCCAGCGACATCAACTACGCCCTCAAGTCCAACTTCCCGTTCTACGTGGAGCAGAAGGACATGCGGGCCGTAGGGGCCCACTTGAAGGACCACGTACTCGACGACGGCAGTTCGTTCACAAGCAAGAACGAGAAACCAGGTAAGAACGTGACGAGCGGCGTGAGCCACGGCCGGGTCTACGACCTGAAGGCCGATCAGCCCGCGTTCATCAACCCGTCCAGCGAGCCGCTGGTCGCGTCGATGAAGCTTCAGGAAAAGCTCGAAGACGACATCCGCAAGCTGGTCAACCTGGCCGTCCAGAACAAGGTCGGGCAGCGGGTCACCTCCGCTGAAGCCCTCAAGCTCAGCGACCAGGGCCTGGAAGCCGGCCTGTCGTACATCGGACTTGTGCTTGAAGGTGCTGAGCGGCAGATCGCTGAGTTCTGGGCTGCGTACGAGAACAAGAATGAGTCGAATCGCAAGATCGCCCTGGTCAAGTACCCAGATCGCTACAGCCTGAAAGATAACAAGGATCGCATCGAGGAAGCCGAGCGGCTTTCCGATCTGATGGATACCGTACCCGGCGACACGGTTAAGAAGGAAGTCGCCAAGAGCATCGCCGTGGCCCTCCTGAGCGGACGGGTCGATGTGGCCAAGTTGGACACGATCTTTGGTGAGATCGACGGTGCAAACTACACCACCAGTGATGCTGAGGTCATTATCAAGTCCCAGGAAGCCGGGCTCGTCAGTGAGAAGACGGCGTCCGAGGCACTTGGCTTTGGCCCGGATGAGATAGAACAAGCTCGTAAGGACCATGCAGCGCGTGCCATCCGCATCCTACAAGCCCAGACGTCTGCCCGTCAAACGGTGGACGCACAGGCCCGGGGTGTCGAAGACCTCTCCGCTGATAAGGAAGAGGGACGACGTGAGCGTGAGGAAGCAACGGACACGACCACTGAAGTAGACAAGAAGAAACCTCAACGGGGAGAAGGTAAGTCCCTAGATAAGGAGAGTGAGGAGTAGCATATAAAAGGACCCCCTATGGGCAGTCTTTCAATGCAAGAACGAGACCGTGTGGTCTACAAGACATACAGCGGAAGTTCACAGGATTTAGCGACAGGGGTATCAGCGAAGAATGGTCCCGGCGGCTGGTTGGTTGGCTGGTACTACGGGAACCCAGATGCCGCGACCCTGGATGAGGGAAGCCCGTCCATAACGTGGGGCGATCCCCTGGTGATGTACGGGGCCTATTTGATCCTGGTATCCGGCGGCTTGCCAACTACCGATGGCGGCCCTGTCACGGTGACCATCACGGGCACAAGCCTGACAGAACCTGGCGTCCGAGTGCCGGCCGACACTGAAGTTATTGTCGTGGACGGCGTGGCCCTCAACGAAAGAATTCAAACAGAGAAGCGGTGGCTTGGCACGGTCACCATTACCCTGTCCTCCGCCGGTGCGGCAGCTTTCTCGTGGCAGTTCAATTACGGCTTTGCCATGTTTGAGAGCTTCGGCGGGCGTCACTTTGAGATGGACCAGGTAGAGATCCAAGGGGTCGCCTCGGATGACGATGACGAGTTCGACTTGATCTTCTACAGGCACAACCACACAGGTTGGGAGTTTGCACTGACGGACTGGGAGATGCACGGGGAGCTGATCACCTCTCTGTCATATATCTACGGTCCGGAAGTTCAATTGAAGAAGAACCAACCATTTGGCGGCTTCAAACGAGAGATCCAGCAGTTCTTCAAAGGTGATCAGCAAGAGGGATTAGTCATCCGAATGAAGACCGGTAGTGACAAGACAGTTCAGAACATCACCGTTCATTTGGGGGCAATAGTATAATGGCTAATCCAGTTGAAGTAACTAAAGATGTAGGGGCGGCCAAGGACTTGCGATATGGCGTGACCACAATCACAGTCAATACCGCCACCGTGATTGCTCCAAAGGTACTGGGACTGCGTCACGGTGTCCTTCTTCGGACCCCGGGTACGGCAGACCCAACACCAAACACCGAACCAGTGTGGATCGGAGACAGTAAAGTCACAATAGCTACTGGCTTTCCAATGTTACCTGGATCATCCCTGTCAATTGACATTGACGATCTTGACGAACTCTACGGAATAAGTAACACGGCCAACCAGGTCGTTCAATACATAGGAGTCTAACATGCCAATGCCCGTTAAGATCAGCGATGGTGAACGCTGTGTCTCACTTGATAGAAACACCAACGCCTTGAACATTGTGAACTACGAGCATCACGAGATTCACGGTGGGTCCACGTACCGAGCCGGTGCCCGGGCCGAGTCTCTTGCAAACAACTCCACCTTGTCACTTGAGTTCTTGACGCCGTCCAACGGTAAACAGGCGCACATGGTGCTTACCGTGTCCACTGAGAATGCAGCAGACATCCTCTTTCTGGAAGATGTCAATGTGACTTCTAATGGGTCAGCCGTCACACCTCGCAATGCTAATAGGAACTTTGGTGACGGCAGTTCTATGCAGTTCATGTTCAAAGACTCGACAGTGACCACCGACGCCAACACTATAACGCTTGGCAATCGCCACATCGGGGCGGAAGGCTCTGGCCCATCTCGACCCGGCTCCCCCGGTGACCAAGCGTCCCGTGGTGAGTGGGTATTGAAGGAAAATACCTGGTATCAGTTGGAAATGACCAATGTTGCTGGGGCCACTCAAGACATTCACATGGGCTTGGACTGGTACGAGCACACCCCCAAGAGTTCATAAGGTGATCTGATGGCAACACTCTACTATGGTACGCTGGCCGAGGCCAACACCTACTTCGATGAGCGGCTGCACTCTACAGCCTGGACTGACTCGGCTGATGCTGACAAGCCCAAGGCCCTGAACCAGGCCCGTATCGCCATCGACAACCTGAACTTCAAGGGCGTCAAGTCCGCTGTCTATGACGTCATGTACGACAGCAGTGGTAACCTCATAAGCCCACAGCCAAGTGAAACCACGATCATCGCGGCCGACGCCACCCAGGCGTTGGAGTTTCCGCGTGGATCAGACACTGTCGTTCCTGAGCAGATTAAGCAAGCTCAGTGGGAAGAGGCAGTGATGTTACTGGACGGGGTGGACCCGGTCAGTGAGTATGAAGCGCTTCGTGTGAAGCGTCAGGGTTATTCGTCTGTTCGGACCACCTACGCCGACAACGACTCAAGTGCGGAGCACCTAGCCTACGGGATCGTAAGTCCCAGGGCCTGGATGCTACTCAAGCCGTACTTGCTGTTCGAGGATAACCTTCGTTTCAGTAGGGTCAACTAACGAAAGGTTAGGTATTGTGATGTTTGAATTCCTGAACGCCCCCGAGATCGCATGTTTTGAAGGTGAAGAAGACGCAGCCGCCGCAGCCGCCCAGCAGCAGCAGCAGTCGTCAGCACCCGAGAAGAAGTTCTCGCAGGATGATGTGAACAAGTTCTTGGCGGAAGATCGCCGCAAGCACCAAGAAAAGCTGAAGACTTTGGAGCAGAGCTACGAGAAACGTCTCGAAGACAAGGCTCTGGATGCCGAGGGTCGTCAGCAGCTTGAAGTGGAACTTGAAGACCTCCGTAGCCAGTTCCGTACAAAGGAGCAGCAAGCAGAGCACGAGAAGAAACAACAGGCAGCCGAGTTCACAGCCAAGTTGACAGAGGCCACCAAGTCCGCTGAGAAATACCAGGGCTTGTATACGAGCTTCGTCATCGACGCTTCGATCAAAGAGGCCGCCAAGCAAAACGAGGCGTTCAATGAAGAGCAGATCGCTGGTCTTCTACGCCCGTCCACCAAGCTCCAGGAAGTCCTGGGCGAAGATGGAAAGCCTACCGGTGAGTACGCACCCATGACCAAGTTTCAGGATGTGGACGCCGAAGGCAACCCGATTGAGACGCTCCGTACCCCAGCCGAAGCTGTCAAACGTATGAAAGAACTCCCCCATCAGTGGGGAAATCTCTTCCGCGCCAACGTGGTCAGCGGTGTTGGGCAAGGTGCCGCTACCGGTGGTGTCACACCGGGTCAAGGTGCGCAGGTCGACGTATCCAAACTGTCTCCCGAGCAGTATCGGAAGATTCGTGCAGAGAACCCCGCTCTGCTTGGTTTACGTCCGCGCAAGTAAGCAGGGGGATTGGTAACAAATCAAACCCTTTCTTGAAGGAGTTCGTAATGGACCTTTTCCGTAATGTAGAGTTGGCGTGCTTCGCCAACGACAACGATGCGATGATCCCCGAGAAGTGGGCCCAGGAAAGTCTGGCCATTCTCGAAGAGAACATGGTTATGGCCCGCTTGGTCCACCGTGATTTCTCGATGGAAGTCGCCAACCACGGCGACGTCGTGAACACCCGGCGTCCCGCCGAGTTCATCACGAAGCGTAAGGTCGACAGCGACAGCGTTGTCAGCCAAGACGCGACCACGACGAACGTGCAGGTCCCCTTGGATCAGCACATCTACGTCACGTTCACGATCAAGGACGGTGAGTCCAGCAAGTCGTTCCAGGACCTGGTCGACATGTACATGGCTCCCGCCGCGATGCAGATCGCCCGTTCGGTCGATCGCGTCCTGATCGGTCAGGCCCCTCAGTTCGAGGCCAATCAGGTCGGTCGCTTGGCCGAAATGACCAGCTCGAACGCGAAGGACTTCATCCTCTCCGCGCGTGAGAAGATGAACGACAACAAGGCGTACGCCAGTGGTCGTAATCTCGTTCTGACGCCCGCGTCGGAAACCGACATGCTCGCCACCGAGCTTTTCATCCAAGCCAACACTCGTGGCGACGATGGAACGGCTCTGGAAGAGGCTCGTCTTGGCCGTATCCTCGGCTTCGACACTTACATGGACCAGAACACGCCTTACCTCAGCGCGACTGCTGGTGAGACCGCGACTGGTAACATGAACACGGGTGCGACCGCTGGTCAAACCACGAGCGTGTGCATGGTTTCGTCATACCAGGTCGTCGTCGGCGAATACATCTGGATCGAGAGTGAAGGTCAACTTCACGAGGTCAAGGTTGTCGCTGGTGCCACGACTGACGTCACCCTCGTCGACCCGTTCGTCAACACCGTTGCCAACGGTGCGGACGCTGTCATCTACAAGAACTGCGACGTGAACGGCACGTATGCGGCTGGTTACTCGAAGCGGATCAAGCTTGACGGTTATGCCGCCAACACCGGTCCCTCGGTCGGCCAGATCGTCAGCTTCGGTACGAGCAATGGTAGCGATCGCCACACGTATGTGGTCATCGAGAAGACCGTTGTCAGCACGACTGAGGCTTGGTACCTGCTGGACCGCCCGCTGTCCGCCGGTATCGCCGATGGCGACAAGGCGTTCCCGGGCCCGAAGGGCTCCGTCAACCTGGCGTTCCACCGCGATGCGATCGCGTTGGTCAGCCGTCCGTTGGCTCTCCCGGACACCAGCCTTGGTGTGCGGACTGCCGTGGGTGCGTACAACGACGTCGCAATGCGAGTTGCGATGCAGTACGACATCAGCGCTCAGGGCACTGTCGTGACCCTCGACCTGCTCTGCGGTGTCAAGGTTCTCGATGCGAACCTCGGCTGCGTTCTGCTTGGCTAGTCTTTTGACCTGTGTGGGGCCCCGCTTTGGGGCCCCACGCGGGCTTTTACTTTGGAGCCTCCAATGGCCGAAGAATCCTCCAGACGTCTGGTCACAGACGCCACTAATACGCCGCAAGGCTATTTCCAATCCACCAGCTTGAGTTCTGCGATCGGGCTCAATGCGAAGAACGGACGTTGGGCCCTTCTCCAAGCGGTAGGACAGAACATCCGATGGCGAGACGACGGGACCGACCCGACCGCTGCCGAGGGGATGCTGCTACTCGTAGGGAACCCAATGCCGTACTACGGCGACCTCAAGACCATCCGCTTCATCGAAACAGCAGCGAGCGCGGAACTGAACGTCTCCGTGTACTACTAGAATGTTTGCCCTGCAAGACTGGAAGACCGTCCCATTCAAAACCTTCGGGGACGAGGCGGCCGGGATAGCCGGGGGCGTGGCCCCTGCTGCTAACGGCCTGGCACTTACCCAGTCTGCAACGAACGTCGTAGATCGCGTACTATCTGTCACTTCTACTATGAATCTCCGGCAGTCGGAGTGGTTCGTCGAAGGTGCGTCAAGCACCATGAATATGACCGACGCCGCTACCTGGGGTAATGAAAGACCTGTATCCGTCAACAGTAATATGGCCATGTCGAGCGGCGTGGCAGTTTCCGGTGGGCAGCATCTAGGTTCAGAGATCATTGAAGGTGTTGCCGACAGCCCAATCCTGGCGGGCTGGGTACTCTACATCAAGAACACCGGTAACGCGGACCCGGCACAGGCTGACGCTGCGGCCACCGCTGATGCGGTTGGCGTGGCTGTCGCGGCCGGAGGCGGGATCACACCGGCTCCTGTGTACTATCGAACCTACGGGCTCGTAGAGCTGTCAGACTGGACCGGAGCGGCTGGGGCAGCGACACTGACCCCAGGTGCGGTCTACTACCTGTCTGCGGCAACGGCCGGTATGATCACCTCGACCGCCCCGACTGGCGACGGCGATATCGTGGTAAAGATCGGGATCGCCATAACCACTACTACGCTGAACATTGAGATCGGTGAAGGGGTTGCACTGTAATGGCAAGCCATGAGATCCTAGTCTTCAACGGGGCCCGCCCCGAGCGTCAACCCGCTAACGATACCCTTTCCTTGACTGGGCCGCTGGACACGGTCACCCACTACATCACGGCCACCGGCTCTCTGATCATCATGCCTGGGACCGATGGAGCCCTCCAGACAAGTAACGTCGGGAACGCCCGAGGGGAGAGGGCCATCGACCTCCAGATGACCAGGGACGCTGATACCCAGGTCGCCAGCGGCTCGTCCTCCATGATCCTGGGCGGGGCCCGTAACACGGCCAACGGCATCAGAGCAATGGTGGTCGGGGGTGAGGACAACACCAGTACGGGGCAGGCTTCGGTTATCTTGGCTGGTGACCAGAATGTCATCGACACAGACTCCCACTACTCGGTGATAGGCGGCGGCCGGCTCCACGACCTGATTGACTCATCCTACTCTGTCATCTGCGGGGGTGACACGAACAACATCAACACTGTGGACTCCTGCTTCATCGGCGGCGGGGTTGGCCACTTGATCGAGACTGGGGCGACCGGCGGCGTGATCGTCGGTGGCTCAAACAATGACTTAACAGCCAATGCCCTTATCGGAGCGATCTGCGGCGGCCAGCAGGCCAACGTGGGTGGCTCCCGAGCTGGGACTGTGGCGGGTCGATACGCCAGTGCCCAGGCGGCTTACGCATTCGTCGGAGCTGGACTTTCTTGCACGGTGACCTCTGGTGGGGTATATGCCAGTGTTGTAGGTGGCCGTAGCAACACAGCGACCGCTGATTACTGCTTTGTTGGTGGCGGGTACCTCAATGATGCGACGAACGACTACGGTGCCATCTGCGGTGGGTATAACTGTGATGTCTCCGCGTCCTACGGCAGTATCGGTGGCGGTAGTAACAATGCGGTGTCCGGGTCCTGGGGTGCCATACCCGGTGGCTCCCGGAATGTGGTGGAGGGCAACTATGGGACAGCGATGGGGTATCGTGCAGTCTCGTCCCGGAACGGTGAGATCGCTTATGCTGCAAATTTCATAGCTCGCACCGGTGACTCGCAGTGTCTGACCCTACATATGCACGGCTTCACCTCGAACGCTACCACCCAGCTAATGTACACAGATGGGGCCGCTGGCAGCGAGAAGTTGGTCATGACCAACAACACTTGCTGGGTATTCCGAGCCTTGATCAATGGCTTCAACTTTGACACAGAGGCCGAGAGCGTTGGCTATGAGATCACTGGGTTGTGTCGCCGAACCGGGTCCGGAAACATCGCGTTCGTAGGCACCCCTACTAGCACGCTGCTGGGGCGGGACAACGCCAGCCACTCGGTCACCGCCACGGTGAACACAAGTACCCAGTCCCTGGACTTTGTGTGCCAGGGGACTGCAAATGCGAACATCAACTGGGTCGGTAAGGTCGAGCTAGTACACGTAGACAACCTTCCATAAGGTGAATCATGTCCACTCCTGAAATCAACTCCGAAGACCCCGTCGTCCTGCCGGCCGAGCCCGAGCGGACGTACGACAAGATGAAGATCGACTTCATCCGGTATACCGACGCTGGCTTGATGGTCACCCTACATCGCGTGGACTCGGATGGTAACATGGACCCGACCGACGATGAAGGGTTGGTCCTTCGGTTCCGAGACTTCGACCGCGAGTTGGAGCGATGCCTGAACCTGGACACTGCCTGGAACAATATCCTACGTGGCCTAGCGGCCTTGTATCGTGAGACACGTCTCGTTGAAAAGATTGCCCGGGCAACCGCCCTGGGGCAGGACACTACAGCATTGGAAGCCTCGCTCGCTAGCGTGAGGGCGCAACTAGGGGTATCCTAAGGATGGAAACTATGCTCCCGTCATTGTTACGTGACTTTGGCCCGATCATCGGGGTTATTCTATTCTTCATCTGGCGGGACTGGAAACGCGAGGACGTGCTACAAGATCGAGTCACTCGATTAGAAACCTACCAGCAAGACACGTTGGTCAAGTTGGTCACAGACACAACCGCCGCCCTGGCCCAGAACTCCGAGTTCTTGAAGTGGTCCGGTCGAATCTTAGAGAAACACAATGGCCCACACTAACTACAACCTCATCAAGTTCGTCCGACGCTGCATCTATCAGATGAAGCGGGAGTACGGCGGTAGCATCCAGATCAATATCCTGGGTGCCATTGACACCGACTATGAGACGGGCGTGAAGTCTGCTGCCTGGACGTCCTACGACATTGACCGTGCCGTGGTGCTTCCGGTGCGTATCAAGCGTGAGGTTATCCAGACCATCTCGATGATCTCGGCCAACAAGAAGTTTGTCCAAGGCGGCACCTTCGAGACCGGGACGCGAACCTTCATCATTGATCGCCGCGACTGCTCGGCCCTGACCGCGATCAACAATGAAGACTGGATTGTCTACAACGACAAGCGTTACGAGATCAAGTGGATTGACGAGTTTGAGCAGGACACAGCTTGGTTGATCATTGGTAAGGAGTTGGAAGGGGCTGAGCGAAACAAGACGTTTCCGAAGACTGGCTCCAGCACCGTGAACATGGCTGACACGGCCACTTACGTGGTGACCTCAGTGCAGACCTTCGAGGAGTCGGCTAACCACGCCATGACCCTCAACAGTAACGCGGCCGGCACCTCTGTCTTCCCGCTGTTGACGGCCAACGGAGGCGAGACATTCAACGGCGTAGTCACCAAGTCTGGTGGCCCAGCCACGACGTGGGACTTCGGTGACGGCAACGACGTGACAAGTAACACCGCCGACCACACGTACGGCGGTGCTGGTACCTACTCCGTGCAGTGGGACGCGGCAACCGCCAACCTACTCACCCTGAATGTGGCCGACAGTGGTGTCGAGACCATGACCACGACCGACGAGTGGACCAACCTGACCGAGCTGGATATCAACGACAACAATGTAGCGACCCTCACCACCCACTCCGAATGGACCGCGTTGGAAAAGCTGATTGTCAGCGCCAACCCGATTGGATCACTGACCACGCACGCAGAGTGGGTGGCCCTGACCGATATTGAGACCTGGACCTGTTCCAGCCTTGGTACGCTAGTGCTGCGTCCAGAGTGGACCGCCCTGGAAGTTGTGAATGTGGGCGGCAGTGGGCTGTCCACGGTTGCTACGTACGCTGCGTGGACCGCGTTGCGGGAATTCAATTGCCAGTCGAACAGCCTATCGACATTCACCCCGCACACCGAATGGACTGCCTTGACGCTGCTCAATGTTGGCTACAACAGCCTAACCAGCTTAACCACCTATGGGTGGTCCAACCTGGAGACGTTCGTCTGCAAGAACAACACCGGCTTAGGTACCGTAACCCTATGGGCTGGGTGGTCGGCCATCAAGCACATTGATTGCGGTCTGTGTGGGCTGTCGTCAGTGACCGCCCGCAGTGAGTGGAGTGACCTTGAGTACCTAGACATCTCGAACAACATCATCACCACGTTTGTGACCTTCAACACCTGGACCAAGCTGAAGACCTTCTACGCCTACAATTGTGGGCTGACCTCCTTGACACTTCATCCAGAGTGGGTCGCTGTTGAAGACATCCGGATCAACAACAATAACTACAGCACCCTGACTACTAGCAACGCCTGGACCGCATTGATATCCTTCAAAACGAACTCGTGTGCCAGCCTAACGTCCCTGACAGGGCAAGCGGGATGGACGGACCTTGAAACCTTCTGGGCCAACAACTGTGCCTTGACGAGTGTGACCACGCAAAGCGCATGGGTAGTCTGTGACGACATCCGCATCCACAACAATAGCCTGAACGCGGCCTCGATCGACGCCGTTATCATCGCAGCAGACACAGCAGGCTTATCGAACGGCGTACTGAACTACTCTGGGAATCCTGGCTCGGCCGACATCAGTCGTAGCGGTGCGGCGGCCACGGCCAAAGCGAATCTGATCAGCAAGGGATGGACGGTGACAATCTGATGGCAAAGCGAACTCAAGCCAAAGCACTTCTCGGCCTGTTCAAAGCTGATGGCACTCTCCACACAGTGGTGGACTGCCCCGGGGCCGAAGTGCATTACAGAGACGATCTCTACACCGTCGTAGAGGCGGACACGCTCGACGACGTACTCAAGGACAAGCCAGCTCCAAGCCTAAAGGTGCTTGGGAGGGCTTTGCCCAGTGCCACGCCTGATGAGCTTCAAACTGAGAAACGTCGACTCGATACCCGTAAGGTTGCCGTAGTCGAGATTTCTAAATAACCGGAGATGAGCGATGGATGAAAACCTAGCGCGGTGGATCTTTGCATCGGTCGCTAAGCACTTTGCTACCACAGCCTCCGGGCTCTCGTTACCGTACTTCGTGGAAGGCATCGACGAACGCGATGAAACCACGATGCGGGTGGATCACGTAGAATGTCGCGTGATGGGACCTTTCATTAAGGAAACCAGCAGGAACTGGCACACAGTAGATGTTGGAATCAACTTCCTCTTCACAAAGCAGATGGACATCGCTGGCGCGGATGCCTATGACATTGTGAGGTGGACAGGGAAATTCATGAACGTCATGTTGGCACCTGTCCCGGTCTACAAATATGGGCCGGGTGTGGATGACGACGACTCCTTAGTAGGATGCCTGGTCGTCAAGAAGCAACGTAATGAAGCGGTCCGAATCTACCACTTTGGACAGATCAGCAAGGAAGACCGGATCAGACAGTCTGAAGTGGACGCTTTGTATGGAATGGAACTAACCACTATATAAGAGGAGCCTGCAATGGCACGAATCGAACTCCGCGACGTCACCATCTATCTAGAAGATGGTTTCGGCGGCTCAGCCGTTGTCGCAACGGCGGTGCCCGCTGATGGCGATAACAACCTCAACGTCAATACCGTGAACACGACTGACACGCCGACGACTATGGTCTCGGTTGGTGGTCGCTTCACGATCAACTCGAACGCGAACGTGATCTACACGATCACCGCTGAGACCAACACGGCCAACTCGGTCAACAACATCACGTTCACGCCGAACCTGGCCACTGGCAACACCGTCCCGTCCGTGGACGATGTGATCACCTTCCTTCCGCAGCGGATCGAAGTGAAGCTCGGCGAAGGCAACCTGACGTTCACCGAAGCGAAGGAATATGAGTACCTTCGTGATCGTGGCAACCTTGACACAGTCAAGGAAGGCGACGAGCAGCCGGTCGAAGTCAACCTCGAATTCGTCTACGAGTACATCAAGTCTACCAGTGGTGGCGACATCACTCCGGTCGATGCGATCAAGCAAACTGGCGAAGCCTCTGACTGGATCTCCAGCTCGTCTGACCAGTGCGAGCCGTACGCGATTGACATCCGTGCGAAGCACTGCGTGCCTTGTGGCACGGACGAGGACGAAGACGTTCTCCTCCAGGACTTCCGTTGGGAAAGCCTGGACTATGATTACCAAGCTGCGACAATCGCAGTCTCTGGTCGTTGCAACGTGTCGGACGCGACCGCTACCCGGTCGACCGATCCCGAATGTGCGTAGTCTCACTGGGGGTGGGGAGTAACCCTCCCCACCCCACCTTTTAGCGCCTCACTCTAGGAGAAGTAACATGAAGATCGGTGACGTAGAAGTTACCCCGAACGAGGAGATCCTCGTACTACCCCGCCCGACTCAGGACATCGTTATCCGGGCCAAAGCCGTCACTTCGATGGAAGAGTTTGAAGCCCTGTGCCCAGTCCCAGAAGCCCCTGGCATTCGGACAAAGGACGGCTTCCGCCCTGACACGACTGACGAGGGTTACATTGGCCTGTTGGCCCACCACAATGAGCAGCGAATGCACTTCCTGGTCATCAACTCCCTTGAGCCCAGTGAGATCGAATGGGACGGGGTAAAGCTTGACAACCCCAGTACCTGGAAGCTCTGGGCTGAGGAACTCAAGGAAGCTGGGTTGACGGATGTCGAATGCGGTCGCATCATCCGGTGCGTACTCTCGGCTAACTCCCTGGACGAGGAAAAGATCACGGCAGCTCGTGAGGTTTTTCTACGTGGTCGGGCTCAGTAGCACGGAAGATTCTGTGGCCCAGGTACCGGACTGCTGACTACGCGATCTGGGATGCCTGTGTCGCTGTCGGAGTCCGGCCTCCCGGGTGCAAGGAAGCTTGGGAAGATTGTGACGTGATGACGCAAGCCTTGATTGTTGCCTACCATCAGACCAAGGAACATGAGAGGTTGGAAGAGATTAAGGCATTTGCGAAAGCCGGCGTACCAAAGCTATGAAGTTCATAACCAACTTCACGATACCGAAACTTGACCTGGCCGCTTACGAGCGAGCCTTGGCCGCACACCTGTCTGAGGCCAATAAGAAGGCTGGTCAGGCTTGGCTTCACGCGGCCGTAGAGCAGATCCCGATCCCAACGTGGTCGGGAGCCTCTAGAGCCACGTTTCAGAAGTTGGCTGAAGAGCTGGACACGTCGGTGCCTATCGGACCGCGTCGTAGTAAGAAAGACAGAGTCCCGCTCGGCCGTGCCTCAAGTACGGCCAGCGGGGTGGTCATTGACACCCGTGAGCATTTCTACGGTTTCGTATACTCGTCCAATCTCCGTTACCTGGCCTACAACGAATTCAACAAAGCAGTCCCGGGGCCGCCGCCTCAGCCTTACGGTCGACTGCGTACCCGAACGCCCTATCACTTCCAAGAGAGAGGGCTGAAAGCCTGGCAAGCCTTTGCAAAGACTGTAAGGCTGCCGAACCCACTTAGTGCGAGATTCCTAAAAGGGACTAAGATATAATGGCGGACCTCAATCAGAAACTTGGGTTTGACGCCTCTGGTGCGATCGCCCAACTTGCCCAGCTTGCCACTTCGCTCAAGACGACCGGAGCTGCCCTCACTACCTTTGCAGCTCAGGCTCAGAGGGCTGGCAGTGGTTCATTCACTGCTCAAATGGCAGCGGGAACCCAGGCTGTAGACAAAGCCACGGCTTCGTACTTGGGTATGGGTAAGGCCGCGAGCACCGCCGCCAAGCAGCAGACTGCGGCTGGCGTAGCAGGGGCCAAGGCTGGGAAAGCCGTCGCCAATGCGTGGGGGATCGCCATACGTATCGTCGCTACGCAGTTGATCTCCAGGACTATGGGGAACATCGTTCAACTGTTCGGTGAAGCGACCGAGGCCGCTAGGGAATTTGGGCTGGCGATCGCGGAAGTGGCGACCCTGTCCGGTCAAGCTCTGGGGTCGCAAGCTGAGTTGTCTACCCAGGTTCTCAGGCTGTCGGACGCCTTTGGCCAGGCGGCAACGGACGTGGCCGAAGGTCTGTACCAGACCTTGTCGAACCAGGTGGTCGATGCCTCAGAGTCGTTCAGGTTCCTGACCCAGGCCATGAAGCTCGCCCGAGCCACGGCCAGTGAGACCCGGGACGCGGTCAATGCCCTGTCCTCGGTCATCAACTCGTACAACCTGTCAGCCGGTGATGCAAGCCGGATCTCCGACCAGTTGTTCAAGACCGTCGAACTCGGCCGTCTGCGACTGGAAGAGATCGGCAATGTCATGGGCCGCGTGACCCCGCTGACGGCCAAGCTTGGTATCTCGTTCGAGGAAGTGGCCGGTGCGATTGCTGTCCAGACTCGACAAGGTGTCCAGGCCAACACCGCCCTGACCCAGCTCCGGGCCGTGGTACAGAAGCTCATTAAGCCGACCGACAAGCTCAAGGACGTGTTCCGGAAGTGGGGTGTCGAGGACGGCCCGACCGCGATCAAGACCTTCGGCGGTCTGCAAGGCGTACTGAAGAAGTTGGCTCTGGAAGTCGACAACAACGACGCCGAGATGGCCCAGTTCTTCAACCGAGTCCGAGCCATCAGTGCTCAGATGGGCTTGATGACCGACAATGGTGAAGAGCTTAGGAAGACCATTGAGGAGATCGGCGAAGCTACCGGAGCCACCAACAAGGCGTTCTCGGAGTTCGTCGGGGCCCCGGCGTTCGAGTTGACTAAAGCTCAGAACGAGTACAATAACGCACTGATCAAGACCGGCGAGGCATTGACTGGTGTAGCTACCACCTGGAACAAGCTGAAGACCAACTTCCTTACCGGTGTCCGGGTTCTAACCGATGGCTTCGACAATGAGTTCGCAGTCTCGATCGAGAAGATTGCGGCCATCAATGAGGCCACCAACAAGGCCATCCAGGAGGGGCACAAAGAGAACACCAAGTCCCTGACCGACGAGCTGAACAAGCAGGTCGAGGGTACGCGGCAGGCCCTGGCTCAAGTAAACCAGGCGTGGAACGCCGCCGTGGATGACGCCCTGGGTCAGTCGAAGCGGCTGAAGGCCAGTATCGGTGAAGCATTCAAGGGCTTGAACGAGGACTTCAGGAACTCGTTCGCTGGGTTGTCGGACTTCGTTAAGAACGCCGCTGACCAGATCAAGGGTGCCAGGGCACAGGCCAAGGGGCTCAGGCAGGAGCTGGAGCAGCGTCAATTCGATCGCGGCCTTGAGGGCCTGTCTGCCGAGCGTCAGTTCTCACAGCTCTTCAACCGGGCGGCCGAGAACTTTGCCAAGGCCAGGAAGCAGCTTGATCAGGCGACGACCAAGGAACAGAAGGAGCTGGCTGACGAGCTGTTCAAGGCTGGGCGAGCTGAGGCTGAGCGGGCGAACAAGCTGGCCGAGTCCAACAACCTCACCCGCCAGATGCGTAGCGTCAACACCCTCATCGACGAGAGCCTGAAGTTCCAGGCAGACTCGCTAGAGCGGTACGCCGCACGGGCCGAGTCCTATTACGACATCGCCACCAAGGCCGAGCAGAAGCTCACCGAGATCGCGGCTGAGCGCGAGGAGATTGGCAAGCGGTTGGTGTCCCTGTACTCTGACCTGGAGCGGGCTCTCGACCCGGCTGCGCAGACTGAGCTTCTCAACGAGATTAACAAAGCTGTCGAGGAGCTAGACAGCCTGGATGTGACAGCCGACGCTGGGAAGTTCATGGATTCCTTGAACATCCCGAACGCGGCGGCCGAAGTTGGTAAGCAGGTAGACGAGGCTCTGGACCAAGTCAGCATCGACTGGACCGCCACGATCGAGGACCTACAGAATCGGCTGGCCCAGGTCAAGGTCGACCTCCGAGCCCAGGTTCCTGGAGGCCAGGCTGCGATTGACTCAGCCGAGGCCCAGCTTGGACGGCCGCAGAAAGCCCTTGAGGGTGATGCGGCGTTCATCAACCAGGCTTTGAAGGAGACCATCGAGCTACGGCAGCAAGCACAGAACGCTGCTCAGGCCCTGGGTGACGCCGAAATCCAGCAAGCGGCCAACACCCAGAAGGCCGCTATCGCCCTGGAGCAACTGAACCGCACAGCCAGCCCTGGGATCTTTGGCGTAGCAGGTGGACCATTAGAAGCCCAGACACTACCAGCTCTACGGGACCTGGCGGCTGGTTACCAGGAAATCAACGCCCTGATCCAAGCCGGACAGCCCCTGGATCAACAGAAGCTGGAGGCCCTCAGGCAGCAGGCTGAGAAGTTCTTCTCCCTGGAGCACGCCAGTACGCAGGCCAAAGCTGCCCTAAGCCAGATGGAGGCAGCCGTACGGGATTATGTCTCCGCTGCGAATTTGATCCAGGAACAGCAGACTTTGATGGATCAGGCGGCACTGAATGCTAACAATACTCTGCTGCAAGACATTGCCCAAAACACCAGGTCTACCAGTGAGGCTATGTCTCAGGTGTCTCAGGCAACACAGCAGTCTGCACAGAGTGCTGGCCAGTTCAACTCGGCCATGCAAAGCTCGGCCGGTGTCACCGGCACCTTGGTGTCGGGTTGGAACCAGGTCGCTGCGGCCACGCAACGAGCAGCCCAGGCTGCCGTGCAGGCCATCCAAGCTATTGCCCAGGCTCGCGCCGCTGCGGCCTCGGCTACTGCTTTCCACGGAGGCCGAATCGACTACCTCGCCAGCGGTGGTCAGACACAAGGCCAAGATACGATAAACGCAATGTTGGCACCTGGTGAGTTCGTCGTGAACTCAAAGGCAACAAAGTCCTTCTTCTCGGAGCTAAACGCTATGAACAACGGCGGCCAGCCTGTCTTCCGTGAGCAGGGTGGTGAGGTCACTAATGTAGGTGACATCAATATCACGGTACAAGGCGGTGACACCTCGCAGCAAACGGTGCGCGAGATAGGCAATGCCCTTCGACGAGATATCCGTCGTGGGGTTGTTAAACTCAACTAGGAGATCCTAATGGACGACAAGATGAGACTCAGAGGCGCTTTCAAGATCGAGCACCGTGACGCTGACGGTGAACTGAAGGGTTCGTACAACTTCCCGAACGGTATCGTGGACGAGGGGATGAATCACATCCTCGACACCCAGTTCCACGGCTCCAGCCAGGTCACAACCTGGTACATCGGCCTGATCGACAATTCCGGTGGCCCGGTACTGTCCGACAGCGACACCCTGTCCAGCCACGCTGGCTGGTCGGAGTTGACGTCCTACACCGAAGCCAACCGAGTGACGTGGGCAGAGGATGCGGCCTCCAGCCGGTCGATCACCAACTCGACCACGGCCGACTTCTCGATCAACGTCAACAACAACGTGTACGGCATCTTCGTGTCGAGCAACAACGTCAAGAGCACCGGTAACACGGGTACGCTCTGGTCGACGGCTGCGTTCAGCTCCGTCGTGGCCGTGCAGAACGGCGACACCCTCAAGGTCACTTACACGGTGAGTGGCTAAGCGTTAGCAGGCTTTGCCGGGGCGGGGCTAGTCCCGCCCCGGCTTCTGGAGACTACGATGGCTCTTCTCTACATCGACGGCTTTGAGTCGTACGGCACGGTGAACGCCACCCAGACTGATCTGGCCTCAAAATACTCATTGGTATCTGGAACAGGTATCTCTGTGGTACCCGGTCGCAATGGTAATGGGTTGTCGTTCGACTCATCGGTGGCCAGGGCCCTTAGACAAATTGACACCACCAATGACACCATCATAGCCGGGTTTGCATTCTACACCAATAACCTCGGCTCCAGCACCACCTACCCCTTTTACTTCAAGAATGCCACATCCTTTGGGGTTGGTATAACGGTGTGTACCAGCGATGGATCAATAGGTGCCATACGAAATTCAACTGCGCTTGGCTCGTCAGCCAACACGGGTGTGATAACGGTAAATACCTGGCACCACATTATTATCAAGACCAAGTGCAATAACAGCACGGGCACTGTTGAAATATGGGTAGACGGTGTGAAGGAGTTAGACCTTAGTGGAGTGGATACGCTGGAAGGTGCAAACCCAGCCTACCATAATGCGTTCCAGTTAAGGCGTGGTCTGAACTCCGGCAACTACATCTTTGACGACTTGTACATCTGTGATGCCTCAGGCAGTACGAACAACGACAGCCTCGGCGACAAGGTTGTATACACCATACGACCCGATGGCGATGATACCACGGACTGGACAGCCAACGGTGGTGGTAATCACTACTCCGAAGTGGACGAGGCCGTATTCGACGGCGATGACTTCATCACAACCAACACCACTACTGACCAGGACATCTTTACCTATGCAGACCTGTCCGGCACCGGCAACATCGTTGGAGTCCAGGTGACCTCGGATGTGAAGGAGACGGCCGCCGGTAAGAGTTACCAATTCAAGCACATTGAGAAAAGCACTGGCAACACAGTGTGCTCAGCCAACATTGCAGTTGGTACCACTGACTGGGATGGTAGGGTAACAGTGTTCGAGACAGATCCCGATGGGGATTCGTGGACTCAATCGGCAGTGAACGCCACCAAGTTTGGAATCGAGGCAGTGTAATGGCATTACTGTGGTTAGAAGGCTTTGAATCCTTTGGGACAACCATAGGAAACGCACCGGCACCGGCAAATGTGGTCGCTCGCAAGTGGCCAACCGTCGTCAGTGAAAGTTTCTTTGACATTGAAACTGGCAGGGGCGGCTCCGGTCGTAGTATGCAGATAGCCATCTCGAATGGCAGGTTTCACACCCCGGCGTTCGGGACCGATAGAACCCTCATCGTAGGGTTTGCATTCAAGTACCCCGGTCAGGGGAATGCCTATCTATGCAACCTGTTTGCAAACGGGTCGTGGGGCATGACACTGTACTTAGATGGTACTGGCGGTATGCACATCAGAACCGCACCCGGGGGAGTCCTGGGAACCTGTGGCTTCACATTTAAGCAGGACAAGTGGTACTGGATCGAGTGGAAAGTCTATGTAGATAACTCCGCCGGCACTGTCGAGGTAAGGGTGGGTGGCAACACCGTTCTGAATTTGACCGGGGTCGACACACAACACACCGCTTACAATTACCTGAACCAGATCAACTTCAAAGACAACACCGGGGCCTACGCATTCATCGACGATGTCTATGTGTGCGACGGTAGTGGTTCCGACAACAACGACTTCCTGGGTAACGGGATCGTTGAGTGTCTGCGGCCTGACGGCACTGACTCAGCCGGCTGGGTAACGTCGTCCCCGAGTGCGACCCACAGTGACAATGTCGACGAGGCCGAGTCTGATGACAATACCTCGTACGTGCAAGACAATACCGCCAACGCTCAGGATATGTATACCTACGATAACCTGAGCAGTATCACAACCGTCAAGGGCCTGCATGTCAACACTATGGCCCGCACGAACACTGGGGTGAGTGAGACTGTCAATACTGTGATTGACTCAAGTGGCACTGAGGCTCAATCAGGCAACTCGTTCTCCTCAACGTCCTTTATTAACTACTCCTTTGTCTCGGAGCAGGACCCAAACGCCTCCGCAGCGTGGACTCCCACCACAGTCAACGCCGCCAAGTTCGGAATTAAGTACATCTAATGGCTATCCGAGTAACCCAGCAGTATGTAGATGTCTTTGGCGAGACATCTGGTAACCTGTCGTGTGGCAGGCAGTACGTCGAAGTTCTCGGCGAGGCCGCTGCCGGTGACATCGAAGAGAGTGCCAGCAGTACGATCAGCTTTGTCAGTACGGCTACTAGCGAACCGCTCCCGCAGAGTGTAGCCCAAGACCTGGGTATATCTGACGCTGCCGCTTATGCCATGACCATAGCGGCCTCCGCGTCCTCGACGATGAACCTCACTCAGCAGATCCTGAAGACTGCTGAAGTGTCGGTCAACGACAATATGACATTGACACAGAATGTGATCAATTTCAACTTTGTTGCCGACCGGGTCACCCCAGAGAACACGATTGTCTTCACACAGGTAGCGGCAGCGGGTGGGTTCAAGACGGTAGAGCAGGATCTAGGACTCACGCAATCCGTTGACGTTCGAGGCCCAATACTCCAGATCGTAAACCATAGGATATTCTTAACAGACCTGGCCCGTAATACCTGCCACAACCTACGGGTCACCCAAACCTTGGCCATCGTTGATGACGCCCGTGTCCCACTACCAACCCAGCATGTGACGGACACGATGAACCTGTCCGATAACGCCTACATGTCGTTCATCGCACAGACCATGAACCTCACACAGACGGCTGTGGGTGGTCGGTCACCTGGCGTCCAGACTCAGACAATCACCTTCACGCAGGTGGTTGTGCCGAACGGCACGCTACGCCGCACGATCGCCCAGGACCTGGGCATCGACCACGCCCTGACGTACTTCGAGGACTCACCCTGCAACCGAAAGAACTACACCCCATTCATTGGTGAAGGCTCGGCCAATACCCCACCGGCCACGTTGACCAGTCCTCAGTACAGTACCAGCCCGGGGTCTACCTCCGATCGGTTCCTACTCTACTACCCGGCCAGAGGAGCCCGGTCCACAACCGTGTCCATCCGAGCCCCGCAGTTCGGTAACCGCGATCGTAACGCCTATACGCGAGTAAACCGTGAAACCCGTGGCGGCCAGTTAATCGTGTACGCCGACCCCACCTGGCCGCAGGTACGGACAATGGCCGTGACGATCACCGGCCTGACAAAGACCGAGGTAGACGAGGTTCAGTCCCTGTTCTACAATCATCTGGGTCAACTCATCGGCATCACCGACTGGGAAGGTTACGAGTGGGAAGGCGTCGTCATCGACCCAGAGCAGCCGGCAGTCCAGGATGGTAAAGAGCGTTGGACCATCACGTTCCAGTTCGAGGGTGAGATCATCGAGGGCTTCAGCCCGGGTCACGACCTCGGTGTCAGTGACACGGCTCCTCACGACTTCGATCCGGGGGCGAACAGCGACCTTGGCCTCACCCAGGCCCTGGGCGGCTCGTGGCCCACGCCGGACCCACCGGCAGGGCAGAACCTGGGCTTTATCTCGACAGCCTCAGCCACAGTGGAGTCTCCGTAATGTTCGTGCTTCGCGCCCCTTACCCAGCTCTACAGACCACCACCCTCCTGCCGAGCCCACGGTTCAGTGACCAGGAGGCCCTGAAGGCTACTGTCAAAACCGTGCGGTCCATGAACGGCACCCGCTACACATACGTGACCAGCCGGGACGGTCTCCAGAAACTGAAGTGGGACTTCAGACTGGCTCGCCACAAGGCAATGGAATTGCGGGAGTTCATCGACCTTTACTGTAGCGGACTGGTGCAGGTCACAGACCACAATGGCGTCAACTGGGTTGGATATCTGAAGAACAACCCATTCGAGTTCACCGGGGAATCCCGTGCCGCTGGCTGGCCAGGGGAGGAACTCGCCACAGTCACCCTTGAGTTCGAGGAAAGATAATGCGTACTGTAACGCCTCCACTACAAGCCAAGCTGGACCAGAACCTTGGCACAGAGCCGATTCTCCTGGTAGAGATTGAGTGGGCTGATGGCCACCCCATCATGTACTCCGACCAGAAGATAGATGGCAAGAACTACCCACATCCCACCATCCTGGACATGGGCGGTTTCGATACCTCCATGATGCTGTCCGGGGCCTCCGACTCACTCACCCTCAACCTTACGCTGGATGATGTAGACGGTAAGCTGAAGGAAATCTACCTAAGCAAAGATGTCCACAAGCGTCCAGCCAAAGTCTACCTCACGTACAAGGGATTGAACCTGGCCGACAAGACCCTGCTCTTCAAAGGTGAGATAGTCACTCCATTTGAGTGGGATGAAGGCAAGCGATCTCTATCATTCACGTTACTCTCCAAGCTCGAAGAAACCGAGGCCGGCTTCTCGATGGAAGAGGGTGACTTCCCGAACATCCCAGAGGAGGCGCTGGGAAAGGCGTGGCCGCTCGTGTTTGGACAGGTGTGCCATGTGCCCGCAGTTCAGATCCGGGCGGCACGCCGTGGTTATTTGTTAGCGGGTGAAGGTATCCACGATTTCACCCTGCACCCCAGGATCTGCCAGGCGAAGAACATCCAGTGCCCGGCAGCTAACGCAGGGGAGCACTCGTCGTACTCGATGGGTCCGAACAACGAGTGGACTGAGTCGAAAGAGGTGTACTCAAGCCCGTCGATGGAGTGTGTGAACCGACGCTTCGGCGAGATTTGTATGTTGAAGGATCTGCTGGAAAAGCAACTGGCTTACGAGAATGATACGCTATCCATCTACAATGGTATCAACTTCCCACAGGGAGAGGTCGTCACCATCTGGATAGACGGTGCAGAGTTCAAGGGCACCTTTAGCGGCAACACGTTCTCGGTGATGGACCGAAAGCATCCAGAGTACGACACCTTTAACCACGTTCAGTGTCGAAACATTCGAGATAGATACTACGGAAACGTGGCCGGTCGCGTCACAAATAACTGGTCTAGAGCTACGAATGACATCGGCGGGGACAACACCTCATACAAGTACGGCGGCACCACCGAGCAAGCACTCCAGGATTGCGATGCAGCCCTGGTGCGTACCTTGGCCTCTGCTGGCGGCCCGAGCGAGTCATGGAAAGCCTATGAAGATATGGAGTCCAGCGACTTCTTCTGGATGGCCGCTGGAACTGAGGTGTTCATGGAAGGCGAGTCCGAGCACTTGTTCGTCGCCAGTTTGATGCCAGCTACTGTGGACAAGGTCGCAGCCTACCGTACGCTATCCAACGGGAAGAAGATCCTGGTGGAAGTTCCTGCCTCGTACTACACGGTCTATGAGACCGACTACGAAGGGTACCAGGTTGTAGAGATCGGGTTTGACAAGAAGCTGTCACTGATCAACGAAGAGTTTGACGACGATATCTACGTGTCGATGACCTCAACTCTGGGTCCGAACGTGGCCGACTGCATCCAGTGGCTGGTCGAGAAGTACACCGATCTGTCGGTGGACGCCACATCCTTCGCGGCTGTGAAAGCAGCGACCACGGCGTACCCGTGCAACTTCGCACTGCTGGATCGAAAGCCTGTCTACCAGTTAATCCAGGACTTGGCTTATCAGAGTAGGTGCTCAGTCTACATCCGCAACGATGTAGTGTACCTGACTTACCTATCGGTAGAGCCAACCTCGGTGCGAACTATCAGTGAGGATGACATTATCCTCGGTAGCTTCAGAGAGTCGCTCAGTGAGACTGATGACATCATCACCACACACAAGATTACCTGGCGGGCTGCGTACGCCCGGATTCGATACGAGGACCCGGTGGACTTCAAGATCCATTTGAAATACAACGTCAAGAAGTATGGAACCTCAATCGAAGACTGGGACTACTACACCCAGAATTCCTACAGCACGATCTTAAAATCATCCACCTTCTGGTTGATTCGCAAGTCATGCTCGTGGAAGAAGCTGGAGTTTGACCTCCCGATCAAGCACATTGACCTGGATGTGAACGACGCGATCACCGTGAATGTGGCCCAGTTCTCATCCACCCCGGTGAAGTGCATCGTTGAGTTAGCACGTTACCAGCCAGGGCAGAACCTGGTCCACGTCGTTGCCTGGACACCCATCCGGGCCGGTGAGACAGAGCCCTACTACTGGGCCTGGCCTGCTGCCCAGTCGGCCACCGCTATATGGCCACTGGCAGGGGACACCAACGGCGGGGCTGGTTACAACTTCGAGGTCACACCGCCGGTCGACCACGTACTGCTCGGCGGCTCTGACAACGAGGATCAGCTCGTGATAACGACCGGCGACCGTAACCCCAGTGACATCGACGATGTAGCCCCGGTCGTAACATGCCTGGTCTCTGACCTGATCGACTTCGACGAGACGCCTCCCGAGATCGTAGCTCTACAAGTTGCCCAGTCGTCCGCCCGCGAGGCAATGGATCAGGCCCAAGGCGGGGGCGGGGGCGGAAGTTCTGGGAAGGACTCCGAGGACCAGCAGTGCGGCTACCCGGCCGGAGGCGGCTGCGGTTACAAGATCAACATAACCTGGCACCGAAGTACGCGGCAGGGTCAGAGCTGTGACGACCCTGGCTGCCCGCCGTGTGGCGGCCCGTGTGAGTGCCTGGGCGGTTGCCCGTCCTGTACCGGCCCGTCCTGGGTCATCTGCCACACGTTCGGTGCGGCCTGGGGTGCGTCCATGTTAGGCGACTACTACGGCAGCCAGTCGAAACGTATCGACGGCGTCTGGGCCTGCCAGGAAACCGCAGTGTTGACGAACTGGAAAGTCGTACAGGGGCGGGCTGTGGACGAGACCACTGGCCAGCCGTGCGCCCCGGTTGCCGACCCGGTCGTGCCGCCGGAAGATGCTCAGCCTAACGACACCGCTGAGTTGGGTCAATCCCAGGTCGTCGGCGGTACGCCTCCCACCTAATGGAGTGATCTATGCCTCAATGTGAAAAACGCCAGCGAGTGGTGAAACGCGGGAAGGGCGGTCAAGAGGAGTTCTTCCGCTGCATCAATGCCAAGTGTGATCTGCACGGTGAGCAAGTCACAGACGAGCAGTGCGACCGCTGCCCGCTGGCCGTAGTGTTCAAGAAGCGACCGTGCAACAAAGCCCCGGCCCCATGTGATGAATGCAGGGAAATGGAGCGTGAGCTTGGGGAGAAGTACAAGGATGGGATCAAAGTGCCGGAGTACCCGGCCCTCCACTTGCAGCTCATGTCGTGGAAGGAGGCTGTCAGGAAATGGAGGGAGGCCGGTAAACCAAAGCGAACTGACGAAGAAGTGTCAGAGATCAAGAGGAAGTTCTGTAACGAGGCAGCCTGTACATGGTTCGACCCTGAGAAGAACCGGTGCAAGGGGTGCGGCTGCCGTGTGACCGAGGGCGGCATAGCCGTACTTAACAAGATCCGAATGGCAACAGAACACTGTCCAAGGGATTTCTGGTAATGTTCCAATGGCTATCTGATATCGTACTGGCGATCCTTGAGATCGTACCCCGTAGAGTTATTGTTCGCTCCACCCACAGGGGCGTTAAGTGGCGAATGCGTAGAGGCCCAGTCGCAATGGAGCCGGGCTTTAGGGTGTGGTGGCCGCTTCTGTCTGAGATCGAGGTGATTCCCGTCGCCAGGCAGACGCTGAATACCCCTACGCAAGCGCTAATGAGCAAGGATGCCCAGCAGGTCGTGGCAGGTGGGGTCGTAGTCTATTCGATCTACGACATTGTGAAGGCGATCGGCGAGCGGAATTATGATGTCGACGAGACCGTGAACGACATCTCGCAGGCCGCGATAGTCGATGTAGTTACCGCCTGGGATCTCCACGACCTGCTTGAGAACATAGGCGGGAAGGTCGAAGAAGACCTGACCGATACATGCCGGAGACAGCTTCGGCAATATGGCGTGTACGTTCACCGAGCGGCCTTAACTGACTTCTCCCACAGTAGGACGCTAAATATCACGGGAGTGAATGTGTCGGTGTCTCATGGCGAAGAAGTGTCGTAAGTGTCGTGAGACCAAGGGCCGCCGACGCGACGTGCCGCAAGGCCCAAGACCGAAGCCGCCCCGTCGCGCTGATAGGAGGAAGGCTCAGCGCGAGGAGCGGAATCGGCTACTTAGAATGGCCAAGGCCGCGAACGAGGGCTCGGTAGAGCTTGGCACAGGCAATGCAGTCGGCTAGGGCATCGTGTTCGTTTGCGTTCTCGATGCCGAACTTCTTACACAGACTCTTCTGTGACACCGACCCGAACGGGATCTTCTTCCCGTGGTAGGCAGCCGCATCGTTGAACAGCGTGGCCACCCTCTGGGAGTCCCGCGAGTGCGGATGCCAGATCGTATCGTGCAACTCATTCCCCAACCAGTTGACCAGGAAGCCCCGCTCGAAGGCCCAGTTGTGAGCCAGCGGGCAGAGCCGTTTCCCCAGCGGTAGCTCCAGCTCGTGGAACCACTCCACGAACCGATCGACGGCCAGGTCACTGTCCAGCCCGTTGGTCACGAGCCAGTCAATGTCCAGCCCGTTCATATGTAAGGCCCCCTTCTCCGCACGGTCCCGGTGGTTCGGGCAGATGTGTACATAGAACGGCTTGTAGGTCTCACTCGGTTCAATCTCGCTGTTCAGCGGGAGGACTGCAATCTGGATGATCTCATGCCACCCAGCCAGGCGACCGCTGGTCTCCACGTCCACGGCGGCCAGCATGTCGCCATTCAAGTTTAGGAGCGAGTCGGGCACTGTCATATCCCTGAGTCCCCTTCTTCTTCGAGCTGCTTCTCTACCTCTCTGTTGAGATGACGCACGTAGGCTTTGGCAAGGGTCTTGTGCAAAAGCTTTGTGGTCTCGTCAGGGTACACGGGCACTGCGTCCGCATCGGCCGACTTCTGGAGCCACTCGGCGGCCTTGGCCGCAGCCTCAGGGACGCCGGTCGGTGGGCATCGGTATTCGCCAGACGCTACCTTGCGTAAAGTCTCCTTGGTTTCTGGGGACACGTCCGGGACGTCCTTGATCTCGAACTTCGTCATCGCCTGGGGGTGGATGCCGAGGGGCTCCCCTTCCTCAGGGCGGTACTCGTAGTCATCCTCTTCTTGGAAGTAGGGGTTGCACGGCAGGTCGTTCAGTGACTCCGGCAACAGGCCCTCTTGGATGCGGGCGATCGTGTCCCTGGCACCCAGGAGGTTCCAGATCGCCATGTCCAGGTGGGGCTCGTCGTCCATCCCGATCATCCACTTGGAGAGGTGCCGCATCCCGGAGTCGATGTACCGGGAGAGTGGGATTCCCTTCTCCCAGTTCCGATCGCCGTACTTGATGCAGCCGGTCTCGTAAATCTTGGAGACAGCCATGATAGCCCGGAACGGGAGGAGATCCATACGGCCTTTCCCCTCTTGGCAGTCACGGCGGGCTCCAGTGTCGAACTCGGTGCGTGCTCCGCTATCTTTGAACTTCATGCCTCTTTCACCAGCTTTCCTCCCGACACGATGAATTTAGCGGCCTCAATGTCTGTCGGTTCGGCATCTCGACCGAGGGTAATGTTACCCACGTACCTTACGTTCTTACTGTACTTCCCATGCGGGTAGTGATCAGGAAGCGAGGATTGGACAAGCTTCGGTGGCCACTCAGACCGCTGGAACTTCTCCAGCGTACCGAGGAAGGCTGCATAGAAGTCGTCCCACTTGATGGCGTTGCCGGGCGTGTAGGTGCATTGCTCTTCGAGGAATGCCTCCAGGTCGTCCCGGTTGTCAGCCATTGCTGCAAGCTTGGCCTCGGTCTCGATGACCGGAACCCGCATGCGATCGTTGTGCTTCGGGAGGGGCAGGGCCATCAGGGTGGCCATAAAGTCTCGCCCCTCTTCCATGCACGCCTTCTCCAAGTCTTCCTTACGGATGACTGTCTTGATCTTGGGCACCTCGATCACGGTGATGCGGCTGTCGCCGCCGTACACCGGACAGGCTCCCCGGTAGTTTGAGGTCTGTACCAGGTGCAGCATGTTCAACTGCATGAACGTCTGTTTGTACAGGGCCCGGACTGACAGGGTCTTGGCTGTGGTCCAGTCCTTCACCTTGTTGTACACAGACTTCCCGGCCTTGGCAATGTCGGTTTCGTCGATCGTCCCGAGTATGACATTCTCCAACTCTCCGTTGAAGTCGCTGGTACTGGTGAGGGCCTTGTCGGCCGCCTTCACACCCTTGGTCATCAGTAGGCCGACTATCTCGTGCCAGGTCGTTTTCCCAGTGTTGTTGGCCTCGGAGAACATGAACAGGTAAGGCAGCCGGCAATAGGGGAAGCGGATCATGGCGGCCACCCAAGTCCTCAGGTAGTCACCGCCGGTCTTGATTCCCCACTCCTTGCACCATGCCAGTTCCTTCACGTACTTATCCAGGCCGGCACCGCAGTGATCGAACACCATGTCCCAGTGCGGGTGCTTCGGGACCTCCCCATCCTTCAAGGGGCGGGGCTCGAACCTAAGCTGCGGGGAGGCGTAGTTCCACTCCCGGTGACCGGGGTACTCCGGCTGGAATGGTTTGATGACCTTGGTCCAGGCGTTGTCGATCGCGGTGGCGATCACGCCGACCGCTGCCGCCCCGGCCTTCTTGTTGATGATAGCGGTTACATTGTCCTTGGGGTGGCGTACCCACTTCCCGGAGTTGTCCTTGATCATCCAGCAGGTGGCCTCGCCGGCCACCGATCCGGTCTCGTCGTACGAGACCTCCTTGATCAGTCGGATCTTGTTGTCCCAGTAGGCTGCGATCCGGTCCTCGTCCTGCTTGGTGTTGACCCGATCGCTCAAGAGACGCTGCCAGGTGGAGGCATTCTTCTTCTCCCAGCCCAACCAGTCGGGGTCCAGGTCCTCTTTCTTCCGCTCGACCTGGACGATGATCCGGCTATCCTCACCCCTGGTCTTCAGGTGGTAGGTCCGGTTCTCCGTACGGATGTGGTCCGGCAGGCGGTAGCTCGATCCCAGGTACTCCAGGGCGGCGTACATACTGTCGACGTCCGGGAGCTGGAACCCATGCTTCAGATCGGCACACTCGAACCCGCCGGCCGCCAGGGCTCCCTGCCGTAGGGACGGGGCGATGTTGAGGGTGATGTGGGTCTTGCCGTTGAAGTCGTCCCAGAGCGAGTGCTCGACCACCCCGTCGCCGAACCGGTACACGTCCCAACCCCCTCCGAGGCGGGGTCTCATGTAGCAGTTGGGCTTCCCCTTGTCGGAGCCCGGGGCGTTGGTATCGAACGGCCCCTTCATCGGGTGGCCGGCGACCGCCCAGGCTTCGTGGACCTGCTTGATCGCACAGGTATGGGTCTGGGCTAGATGATGGTCGTGGACCCAGTAATATGTATAGCCGGTCTCTTCCAGGTCCTCCAGGAATCGCTTGTGGACGTCGTCAAGGCGTACCTGAGGCGATGCCTCGGTATCCTCGTCTACCTCGTCCCCTTCTGTCAGGGAGCCGTCAGGCGTCCATCCTCGCACTCTCACGCGGGATCTGCCGCCACCCCCTCCAACCACGTCCAGGTGATCGGTCCAGTTAGGCGGCACGTCAGCGGCCGTCAGGCGGCGGGTGGCCTCCTTGTAGACGGTGAAGCCCCGGTTCTCGGTAGTGGCATCCCGGTGCCAGACCCAGAGAATCCGGCCGCACACGTCCATGTTCGTGTTGAAGTTGAACCCGGCGATCGCCGACATCACGGGGATCAGGGACCGGGAGATGGCACAGTGCTCGTCGTGGTTCTTGGCCTTCGGGAAGGGCTCCTCGAAGTTGATATAGAGGTGGAAGCCCTTACCCCGCGTGGAGCGGACCACGTCCACGAAGTCCGGAGCCGCCTCCACGACCCGGGCCAACTCCGCGTCGGAATGCCCGATCCCGTCAGCGTGGCCGGCAATCGCGTCGAAGTCGTACCCGAGCCAGCGGCTGCACTTGTTCTGCCAATCCCACCCCGAGCTGCCGATCCCCATAAGATGATCGTCGAACAGGAACTTCCGGGGGTAGTCCCGGAATGTTGGGTTGTCTGTCTTGGAGCCCCACGGCCAGCGGATCGGTCCCCAGACTTGACCGGTATCGTCAGTATACCTGGGGCTCTTACTGTCCGGGACGGGCTCCCCGTCCGTATCAGTAAGGAGCTGGGTCTCCAGGTCCTGGTAGTTGTCCAGCCAACGGCTGAACAGGTCTGGGTTGTTGTGGTTGGGCAAGATCACGTTCTTGCCGTACAGTTGGGAAGCTTCCCAAATGGTTGCATTGTTCATAGATAATTTCCTCCTACTACCATGTCGTGCAAATCCGGTAGATTTGAAACTAGAATCCGGCAAGATGCCGGAAATAATTCACGACAACTTTGTCGGGTGTTACGCGCCGATTCGCCATATGGGGGCTAACTGCCGGCGTGCTCAGGGTTTATGCGAAAGTTACGATCTTGGGTTAAAGCAATCACCTACACACACGAAAAAGATTATCAGTATCAAATCTATAGAGGGAACTGTTTCCGGCCTTAACCCGCGCTCCGTAACCCGCTCGAAATTATTTTCGTCAATTTGCCGGAATCTAGTTTCAGATCCGCCGGTTTTGCACGACATGGTAATAGAGAGGGAGTGTGATGCTGATACCGATCGAGAACATCCGGCCGCCGAAGATTCTTCTCAGGCCAGTGAAGAAGCAGACAGTGGAGTACCACGAGCTGCTCAACTCGATCAAGGTTGACGGCATCCTACAGCCTATCCTGGTACGAACACAAGGAGACTATTATGAAGTAGTCGAAGGTAACTGGCGGTATCATGCGGCGGCCGATGCCGGCCTACGTGAGATGCCGTGCCTTGTCCGGGATCTGTCGGATGAGGAAGTTGAGGTCATCCAGCTCAAGACAAACTCCATTAGGCCCGAGACGCCCAAGACAGAAGTCGCCAAGCGACTCCACTTGCTCATGGAGCGAGGGGATCTGACTATGGGTCAACTTAGCAGGCTGGTAAATAAAGGTCCTAGCTGGATCTCCAAAATGCTTTCCATCAACCGCCTTATCCCGCAGGCACAGAAGATGGTGGACAGAGGCGAGATCACATTGAGGAACTCTACTGCCCTGGCCAGACTGAAGCCCGGTCTCCAGGAGAACTTCCTCGCACATGCGGTCATGCTGAAGGCCACCGAGTTCGAGGATATGGTACGCCGGGCTGTGAAGGATTACCGCCAGTGTGTTCAGCAGGACATGACGGCGTGGCTAGCCTATAGGGACAGCCACTACGTCGCCTACCTGCGACAACTGGACGAGATCGAGGACGAGATCAAATGCAACCGGGCGGCCCGTAGGGCAATTCGGAAGCTTGGAGCGGAGACTCCACTGGACGGCTGGAGAGCCTGCCTGGCGTGGATCTATCACATCGACCCCGATTCGCTCGCCAAACAGAAGGTAGAGAAAGAGAGGTTGAAGAAGCGACGGGAGACATTCCAAGAACGGAAGCAGAGAAACGAATTCACAATCAAGCAACTACGCAACATTTCACCGGAGATTAACTATGAGCAATGAACTTGTACCTTTCAGCACCGACGCTTTCACCACCCACGACCTGGTCACCACGGACGAGGAGCTTAACGCACTTGACGTAGTGAAGTCGAAGTCTCGGTTCCTGCCGCGACTCGTACTCGCTGCCTCCAGCTCCGATCTGGTCAAGAACCAGAAGTGTATGCCTGGCCAGTGGGTCATCCCCAACGGCGACGATTGCACGGTCCTTGGGAACGAGGTCGATATCCTTCCGATCGCGGTCCGTAACAAGGCCATCGACTTCTCGGATCGTAAGAACATCATCACGTCTTACGACAAGGACAGTGCCGAGTACGCTCGCATCAAGGAGATGAAGAAGCAGGCCGGCTGGGGTCTGTCGTTCTTGGTACTCGAACGCAGCACCGGGGAACTGTACGAACTGTTCTTCGGCAATGCGTCCGGGCGTGAGGAGAGCCCCAACTTGAAGCCGTTCCTTGGACGTGCTGATCGGCCGCCGCGAGTGGCCAACATCAAGTCCAAGCTCGTGGAAGGTCGTGAGTTCTCTTGGCATGTGCCGGTCATCACCAAGTGCTCCGAGCCCATCACCAAGGGTCCTGATATGGGAACTCTCGTGGAAGAGAAGCAGAAGTTCCTGAACCCGAAGACCGACGAGGTTGAGGTCGAAGAAGGAACGTCGACCCGCGCTCGATAACCAAAGGGGGTTGGGGAGGGCCTTCGGGCCCTCCCCGCTCTTTACCATGACAAACGAGGAATACATACAATGGGGGATGCTAAACGGTGTCACAATCCGCATTCAACTGCATGAGGGATCTCCTGTTCTTTGGGCCCAAGTCGGCAACGTCGGGGCCCACATCCCCATCGACGCAAACATCGGACCCCGGATCGCCTACCTCTGCTACTGCATCAAAGAGGGGAGAGAGCACTTTGACAGCACACGATCTCGAACTGCTGAAGAAGCAAGCAGAGCTAGTGGAGGCTCAGGCGAACGCCCAGTCAGCCCAGTACGTATGCCTCCAGGAGGGGATGCGGCTGCGCCCCAGCCTGATGTACCCGTGCAAGATATTCCACAATGATGTGACGTGGGTGTGTCAGTACGCCTACGATGAGAACGCAGTTGGGTGTGGTGACACCCCCTCGGCGGCTCAGGCAGCGTTTGATGCCATGTGGTTAGGAGATCCAGATGTTGGCATGGATGGGTAACGCTTTGATCCTGCTCTCCATCTGGAGACTGGGTAACAAGCACAGGGATGCTTGGATTTGGTCAATCCTTGGTAACATCTTCTGGACCGCGTTTGGGGTGTCTGAAGGTATTTGGAGCATCGTTTTCCTGGATGGTATCATGACAGCAATCGCAATACGTAACTGGAGGAAATGGAAGTGACAGACGAACAATTCGTCACCCGAGTGAACACCCTGATGCAGTTCCTGAACGAGTCCAATGACGAGATCGGACGCACCACAGACAAGGCCACGGACAACTTGCTCTCTGCCGTCGCCCACATAGACAAGGGCCATGGGTACGAGACTGAGTGCTGCCTGGCAGCCAATCACTTGTCTACAGCGTCCAAGCTTATGCGTCAGCACGGGCACAGGCTTTGTAGCGTTGCTGACGAACTAGACACGATCTCAGAGAGGTACCAATGAGAGACCGAGCAGCTAGGGTACGCGGTTTGATTGACCAGATGGCGGACGGGCATGGAGATGCCCTCGCTGTCCTGGTCAAGTTCAACCAGTACGAGATCCAGGCTCAGAACCTAAAGGCCAGGGGGAATTACAAATTGGCCGATGCCCGCTCCAAGTGGGCTGACAATCTCCTCACCAGAGCTGCTAAAATCCTGGTGGCCCAGGCGGCTCGCCTGGAGTATATCGCCAACGAAATGGAGCAGTTACGTGATAGCGGTTAAGTTGGTGATGTTCTCGGCTTTCGACATGAACACCTTCCTGCCGATCGCCCGGCAGGCTGTGGGACATGGCGTATCTGCCCGTGCCGACTCGGAGGTCATCGGTACCGAGGCCCACAACATGATGTGCGTGGCTGGCCTGGTCGACGGGGAGCTGGAGGACGTTGACCAGCTATACTCCGCTGCCTACATGATCGCCTCTGACGAGCGGGACATGCCAGACATTATCCAGACCGCTGGTATGCCCCACATCTGGGTGGACAGTCAGACACGCGGCATCAGGGTCGCCATCCTGGCCGGCTCAATCCCGGAGTGGCGGGACGCCATCCGCCGGGGCTGTTCCGCTCGTACCGCCATCGAGGTGCGAAAAGTCTTCAATCGGGTAGCCACTGACTTGACACAGCGGTCTTTGGATGGTATACTTGGGAAGACGGTCAAACGTACGCAAAGCGATGGCACCTTCCTACTGGAGTTCAAACCATGAGAACGAAGTTCCGTATCGAGCGAAACGGCCGAGTATACAAGTACCCGGTGACGCTGGAACTTCGTGACGGCCGCTTCTGGTTCGTGGAGTCTGCCTTCGCGCTGAAGGACGAGATCAAGGCCCTCCAAGGTGCCAAGTGGCACGGTATGGAAGACCCGCCGGTCAAGATGTGGAGCGCCCTGGACTGCCAGCGGAACCGCTTCCAAATATCGTATCTCCAGGGCGACAACCCGTACGAGTGGTGGGACCACCCGGTCCAGAAGAACGAGTACGAGCGTCCGCTCCGGGCCCACCAGCGGGCTATGGCCGATCATGTGTTGACCTACCACTACGCGATCCTCGCGGCGGAAATGGGCCTTGGTAAGACCCTGGCCGCGATCGAGATCATCGAGAAGTCCTGCTGCATGGACTGGTGGTGGGTCGGCCCCAAGTCCGCCATCCGAGCGGTCGAGAGGGAGTTCGAGAAGTGGGACCTGCGGGTACACCCCAAGCTGATGACCTACGAGGGGCTCACCAAGGCCATGAAGACCTGGCGGTCTGGGGCCCCGGCTCCAGAGGGCGTGGTCTTCGACGAGTCCAGCCGGCTCAAGACCCCGACTGCACAGCGAACCAAAGCAGCCCAGGCCCTGGCGGACGCCATCCGCGAGGAGCACGGAAAGACGGGTTTCGTGGTTCTCATGTCTGGTACCCCCAGTCCAAAGTCCCCTCTGGACTGGTGGAGCCAGGCTGAGATCGCGTACCCCGGATTCCTGCGTGAGGGCAGCCTGCGGTCCTTCGAGCGACGGCTTGGGCTGTACGAGAAGAAGAAGAAACCGGACGGGTTCTACTGGGACCGTATCACTTGGCTGGACGACGAAGAGAAGTGTGCCCAGTGTGGCCAGTACCACGCCGGAGTCGAGGACCACCAGTTCGTCCCGAGCGTCAACGAAGTAGCTTTCCTGGAGAAAAGGCTTGACGGCCTGGCCGTGCCCTTCCTCAAGAAAGATTGCCTCGACCTGCCCGATAAGCAGTATAGGGAAATCCACCTGGAACCATCGCGCACGATAAAGCGCGTTGCCGAGCACCTGGCCGAGATCGCCCCGACTGCCATCCAGGCCCTGACCTGGCTGCGAGAGCTGAGCGATGGCTTCCAGTACACCGAGAAGCAGGTCGGTGAGCGGACGTGCGAGTGCTGCCAGTCCCTGACCGGCACGCCCTACGAACCTGACGACGACTGCGACAAGTGCGAAGGACGTGGCGTCATTCCGATCATGGAGCGACACGACAAGCAGGTACCCTGTCCGAAGGACGAGGCAGTCAAGGACCTGCTGGACGAGTGTGAGGACCAGGGGAGGATCGTGATCTTCGCCGGCTTCACCGGGTCCATCAACCGGGTACGTGATCTGTGCCTCAACCAGGGCTGGGACGTTGTCCAAGTCGACGGGCGGGGCTGGAAGATATTCGGTGAGAAGCTGACCAAGGACTACATCCGAGAGACCAAGCCCTTGGATCATTGGAGCGGAAATGCGCAGCGGGTCGTATTCCTGGCACACCCGCAGTCTGGCGGCCTGGGCTTGACGTTGACTGAGAGCCGTATGGCCGTGTTCTACTCGAATGACTTTAACCCCGAGTCCCGATCTCAGGCCGAGGATCGAATCCACAGAATGGGAATGGACGACAACCTCGGGGCAACGATTGTTGACCTTTACCACCTGCCCAGTGACGAGCATGTGCGGAACGTGCTGAAGGAGAACCGCAAGCTGGAGCTGCTCACCCTGGGCGAAGTACAGGAGAGTTTGGATGTGTGACATGTGTGGAACTGGAACTGGACCGTGTAAAGAACAAACAGCCAACGTCGCGGTGGCTGGCCTCGTTACTCAAATGAGGGTGTTCATTCGACAAATGGAAGAGCTTCAGGTCATCCTGGATGACTTGCGGCAGAAACTGAGGGACCTCGACGAATGACAGTTGTAGAACTGATGGAAGCCCTTGAACTTCTCCCTCCCGACGCTGAAGTATTTGTCGACAAGAACGACGTACTTGAGCCAGTGGTGCGTGTGGAAGACGACTCCCAGGGCGTGTACATCGTTGTGGATCAAATGGCTTCTGATAGAGAGGGTTGGTAATGCTGGTAATGCCTTGTCCGATTTGTGGTCAGCACGAGACTGAATCCCTTATTGATCTTGGGCTGATGCCCCTGAGTGTGCTTGGCATACAGGCAGACCCGGACAAATCAATTGAGGGTAAGTCCCACTCGATCAGCATGTGCCGCTGCCAGCTATGCGGCCACGTCTATAACGACGGCTATGATCCAGACTTCGAGCAGCCCTTCGAGGGCGGCTGCACCATGTACAACAAGGGCGGTCCCTGGCACCGGCACATGGCAGAGGTGGCCGAGGCTCTTAGGAGCGTTATCACCATAGGACCTATCGTAGAGATAGGTGCCGGCAACGGTGAGTTCGCCCGCTTCCTACACGACCTTCCATACATCGCGTACGAGCCAACCGACGATGCCAACGAATGCAGCAAGCACGTTGAGACTAAGAAGCAATACTTCGCTCCAGAGACAGACATGGATCTGGTCGTGCCTGATGTTATCCTGATGCGTCACGTACTCGAACACATGACAGATCCTGTCGGGTTCATGCGTCGTCTGTCTACCGAGGCAAAGCGTAGCGGCCTACGCCCCAAGCTGGTAGTCGAGGTCCCGTGCGTCACCAACGCCCTGAACAATGGTCGCATTGAAGACTGGGTCTACGAGCACCCACACCACTTCTCCCCTGACAGCTTGGCCGAGGCCGCACGTCGAAGCGGTTGGGCCTGCTCCCACATGTGGGTCACTTACAATACCGAAGTCCTCGTGGCCGAGTTCGCCGTGTACGGCCCTGACATGAGGAGCAAGAGGGGCGACTTCATTAACCTGGAGAACAACATCAACTTGATAGGCAACATGCTGTGGGAAATGCACCGAGAACGTCCCGGCAGCGTCGTCCTGTGGGGCGGTGCCGGCAAGGGTGCCACCCTTATCAATATGTTGAACGCCCCCTTCCCGGTCGTCGATAGTGACGAACGTAAGTGGGGTAAGTACGTCCCGGGCACTCCGTACCGCATTGAGTCGCCCTCGTCCCTACGTAAACACCTCCCCGATATTGTGGTCGTCACTACGTCGTGGCGAGTCGGAGACATTGCAGAGGAGATAGTCCGAGAGGGCTACCCGGTTGGTCGCGTGGCCAACTTCTCGAACGGTAAACTCGTAACCTACCAAGGATAATCATGGCCAAACCTCTAAACATTATGCCGGTGAAGAACAAGGACGGCGCGTCCTCCAACCTCCCAACTGTCCTGGTGCGTCGGTACTATAACGCTTTGGCCCGGGGTGAGCACAAGCACATCTTGAACTCCCTGCACCAAGTGTTGCAGTTCTTCGAGGCCGTCCATTTCACAGCTTACGGTCAAGCCGACCTACTACGCATCGACAACCTCGTCGCCACGGTGTTCGCCCTGATGGCTGACGAAGAGTTCAAGGTGGAGGGTAACGAGGGCCTAAACCTGATCGCCACCAACCACCTCTTTTGTAACCTGGTCGCTTCGTCAGCTTACGGCACTACGGACGGCATCCTGCTCCACGTACTGCGTCAATCAGACAATCTGATGAAGGTTCTGTTCCTGTACAACCAACGGTGTGAAACTGTGATCGACGTCAAGACACTCTTCGACGTTGAGCCGTCCACTGCCAGCCTGTGGTACACCACCTACACCCTGGGAACCAGCAACCCATCAGCGGTTCAGCTTCGTAACCTTCAACGGCACGCGGAACAGATGGACGAGCGGTGGCAGACCCCACACCAGAAGGTGTCTTGCCAATACTTCACGACCACCTACTTGGCCCCGGCCGAGGATCGCCGAGTGAAGGGGATCATAAACGCCGCGTGTAAGAAGAAGTTCATCTGGGACATTAAGAATGACCCAGACCCCAGAAAGATCGCAATCATCACGGCTAAGTGGCACCGTAACCATGCGGTATACAAGTCGGCCGCCCCACTGGTGAACCAGCTTAGGGACAAGTACGACTTGACCCTAGTCCACCTTGGGGAAAACGTGCCCAAGAACCTAGTCACTGAGGGATTCGAGAAGATTGTCAACGCCAAGTTCGTTGGGCAGGAACTGCGGCTGCCGCCGGAGGTACTGGACAACAAGTTCGCCGCTGTCTACTACCCGGACATTGGCATGAACGACGAGTGCCTGTGGATGTCGAACTGCCGTATCGCCCCGATCCAGGCAATGGGTTACGGGCACCCGGCCACCTCTGGTGACAACTCCGAGATCGACTACTTCATCGGCGGCACTTGTGAGAAGGAAGTCGGCCACTGCTACGGTGAGCAGATGGTTCTGATCCCTGGACTGGCCCAGGCTCCGGTCTGGCCTCAGTACGAGAAGAAGGGCAACTACCAGGTCAAGGGTGACGAGGACGAACTCCAGATCAACTGCGTCTGGGGCCCGGACAAATACAACTACCACATGTTGTCGATCCTGGCTGAGATCAGTAAGCGGGCGAAGCGGAAGCATCAATGGCGGATGTTCCCGAGCCCCGGCATCCACCGGTACGCTGGCTTCTATCCGTTCAAGAAGTCTGTGTCCGAGATCCTACCGAACTCGTTCATTGTCTGCGACAAGGAATACTACGAGTACATGGAGGACGCCGAGAAGGGCGACTTCTCCGTGAACTCGTACCCCTTCGGCGGTTACAATACGGTGATCGAGTCTCTATTCCTGGGACTGCCCATCATGACCTTGGAGGGTGACAGGTACTACAACCGGGCCTGTTCCTATCTGCTCCGAGAGCTGGGCATGCCCGAGCTGAGCTTCGATAATGCAGAAGGGTTCATCGAATGCTGTGTATCATTCATCGACGATCCGGTAAAGTTGGCGGAATATCGCCAAGAACTTGACAGCCTGGATTTACATGGTATACTATTTAAGGAGGACGAGAAGAAGCACTTCCTCCAGGCATTCGAGTACATCTTCGAGAACCACCCGATCGCTAAAACCGATACCCCCATCATCATTGGAGATGACGAATGACCAAGCTTACTGACGACAATGTGCGTGACATTAAGGTGGCCCTCTCGGAGAAGGTCATGACCCAAGCCCAGATTGGAGAACAGTTCGGAGTGAGTAGATCAGTCATCAGCGACATTTCTACCGGGCGGGTTCACAAGGATGTCACAGCCCCTGAACCAGATTCGGATAATCAGTTCCTCAAGCTGCGGGGCGAGATCGAGCACCTGCGGGAGGAACGCAACGAGTACAAGCGGCAGCTAAAGGCTGCGGCCAAGACTCAGGGGCTGTTCTCCTCGGTCGTGGACGAGATGCAACGCATCGTCACCCCGATGAAGGCCCTACCGCCGGCCCGCCCGTTTGAGGTTGGGTCTGTCAAGGAAGGGATCTCCGAGCACCTGGTCATGCACCTGTCGGACGGCCACCACGACCAGATCGTCACGCCCAGCGACACGGGCGGCCTGGAGACCTATGACTTCCCGATCTCGATGTGCCGCGCTGAGCGGTACGTGGACACGATCATCAAGTGGACCCAGCAGACGCTGGCCCCACAGTTCAAGTTCCCGACCCTGACGGTCCTGGCCTACGGTGACCACACCAGCGGCGAGATCCACGGGGCGGCCACCCGTTCGTATTTCAAGAACATGTTCAAGAACACCCTGGCGATCGGCCAGCTACACTCGCTCATGTTCCGCGACCTGGCTCCGTACTTCGACCAGGTCAACGTCGTCTACGTTCCCGGCAATCACGGCCGGCGGTCGACCAAGAAAGATTATCATGGTGCCCATGATAATTGGGATTACCTGATCGCCAAGACAGCGGAGTTGTACTGTGCAGACCTCACCAACGTCGCGTTCACGATCCCGAACTCGTTCTCCATCAACCTGGATATCGGGGGCGTGGGCTTCTGTATCTTCCACGGTGACGACATTCGCTCGTCGCTTGGTATCCCCTGGTATGGTCTTGAGAGGCGGAAGCAGCGTATTACGGCCCTCAATTCAGTGCAAAAGGGCACTCCAGTACGCTATCATTGTTGCGGACACTTCCACCGACCGGGATCGACCACCGAGCTGAACGGGGAGATGATCATCAACGGTGCCTGGCCTGCCTCAGACGCCTTCGCCTTCAACGCCATCGGTGGCTGGACCGAGCCCTCCCAGTTGATCCACGGGGTCAACAAGGAGTACGGCATCACCTGGCGGCTGCCGGTGAAGCTGCGGTGCCCCTATGAGCACAAGGGCCCGAAGCGGTACAAGATCGACCTGATGAAAGAAGTCGGATAATTATTTGACCTCGCCCCATTCATGAGGTATACTTGAGTATGGAACGGATCAACGAGATCGCATCAGCCGTCGCCCTGGGCCTCATAGTGTTGGCCCTGGTCGTCGGCTTTGGGAACCTACTCCAAGCACTACTTGGACCGATGCTATGAAGAAGCACGCGAACATCGACGACTTGCTGGACTCCCTGAAGGCCCACTCGTCTGAGCAGCAGTACCTGATGGACGTGCTCGCCCTGTGGCGGCACGCCGAGAAGGCTGGGTTCAATGACGAGGATATCAAGGCTTTCACGTTCCGGCCGCAGTTCCTGACCCGCGAAGAGGAGAAGGAACTGGGGCGACCACGGGGCGACCAGCGTGCGTGTGATACGCACTTCAACGCCGTTCGCTTGAAGAATGGAGACCTCAAGCAGATTCCTTTGTACCCTCGACCCGAGCACAAATGAGAGGTGCAAGATGAACTCCGCTATCAACTACGCCGTGAATGTTGGATTGCTGGTGGCCGTTGTGGCCTTCACTTTCAGCGTTCTTTACCTCCCTGGCGGGTCGCACGACGATAAAGCGTTTGGGGTCTTTATTGCCCTGGCGTTACCATCGGTCGGTGCCCTCGCTAACTACTTCTTGATGCAGGAGACCCGATGACACGCATCATCTACTCACTGCTGTTTATGTTACTGATTGTTCCGACTGCCGCCGCCGCCGACTGTGAGCCTGGGGACTTCCTCGGCTACTTCACCGGCAACGATGACGTCGCAACGGTCAATGCAGCCCTGGGTATCGACGCCAGCCTGCTTGGCAAGGTCGATGACCCACCAGGTGCCGATGGCACCTTCACACTCAACGTGTCAGAGTTCGGCGAGGTCAACCCACTCACGTTGCTACCTCAAGATCCGATCGCCGGCACCTGGAGTTGGACGGGCACTACGCCTGTCAACCTGTTGACGATGAAGGCCAACGGCGGCTTCGCGGCCTACTGTATCCTACCTCCGTGTGAAGAACTACCTGAGTATGATACGATCACACAGAGTGGGACCTGGGACACTCGTCTACATCTGGGCGGGCAGGGCCTTAGCCATGCCAGCGTCTGGTCTGTGGACTGTGTCAATGCACCAGAGCCTTCGACACTGATGCTTGTCGGTATCGGGATCGCTGGGCTGATGATTTGGAGAAAGCCGTGAAGTACCTGATCGCTTTCCTACTGCTCACGTCCACAGCCTTTGCCTACCCCGCCGATCCTGGGTTCTACCGGGTGTACGACGGGCTCTTCATGGGCACTGGCACTGGGGACGGGACAGAGGAAGATATCTTTCGTGACGTCGGTCTGGATGTGTTCGAGCTGACCACCCTGGAAATGCCGGGGTGGAACGTCAGCAACGGCCTCCTGTCCGCCACTGTCAACGATACCTGGGGCGGCCTATGGGCCTACTCGGACGGGATGAATCTCCCGGACCTGCTGGTCGTCGGTGTAGAGGACGCCTGGGCGGCCTACTGCGTCCGTGACTGGACCTGGGAGGATTGCCCGGCGGGGACGGTGGACATTACCGGCAGTTGGAGCACTGATGACCTGGGTGGCGAGCGTGTCACCTACCTGTCATTGTTCCAGGCCCGTGGTCCGGTGAATCGGTCGTGCGACGTGCCCGAGCCTTCGGCCTTGGTGATGATACTCATCTTAGTAGTGTGTGTAGCTATCTTCATTGCACTTGCGAGAGGGGTATGAACATCCCATTTCCTTACGATGTTATTTACACTGTAGCCTGGCTGGCGATCGTCGTAGTGACGGTCGCCGGCTTGGCGCTTTACAACGACTGGAGTTGTAACAAATGAATCTTGTATTCACAGCCATGATGCTTGGAGTCATGGTGGTAGTATTCAAAGTCGCGGGGATCTTCGATGACTGACATGAGTGAGTTCGCCAGGACTATCACAGAGCAGAAGTATGCTCATGACCTGGCCGATGGTAAGGAGACGTGGGAGAACATCGCGTACCGTGTGACCAAGAACGTGCTGCGGCCGATCGGGTACACGATGCGGGACAAGCTTTCGCAGGATCTGTGCAAGGCCATCACCGAGCGGAAGTTCATGCCAGGCGGTCGCTACCTGTACGCGGCCGGGCGTGACTACCACCAGGTGCAGAACTGCCTGATGCTTGGTGTCGACGACTCCCGTGAGGGGTGGTCGGACCTGCTGCACAAAGCGAGCATGGCCCTGATGACTGGGGCCGGGATAGGTGTCGAGTACAGCGATATCAGGCCCGAGGGAGCGATCATCCGCCGCACGGGCGGTAAGGCGACCGGTCCCCTGGCTCTGATGCAGATGCTCAACGAGTGCGGCCGTGGTATCATGCAGGGCGGCAGCCGGCGGTCGGCCATCTGGGCCGGGCTGCGGTGGTCGCATCCTGACTGCCTCAAGTTCGTCCACCTGAAGGATTGGTCGGACGAGGTCAAAGAGCTGAAGAAGAAGGACTTCAACTTCCCGGCGACCCTCGACTGCACGAACATCTCAGTGGGCCTGGACGACGAGTTCTTCACGGCCTACCACGACCCGGAGCACGCGAAGCACGCGCTTGCTCAGACCATCTACTGGGAGACCGTACGCCACATGCTGTCCACCGGGGAGCCCGGCTTCTCGGTCAACACGGGCAAGAATGAAGCGGAGATTTATCGCAATGCGTGTACTGAAGTCACTTCTGCGACCCCTGACGACATTTGCAACCTGGGTTCGATCAATCTTGCCCGGGTCGAGACGATCGAAGAGTTTGAAGAAATCGTCGAACTCGGAACTGTCTTTCTGCTTGCTGGCACTATGTATAGCGATGTGCCTTATCGTGATGTCGACCGAGTCAGGACGAAGAACCGGAGACTCGGACTCGGACTGATGGGTGTACACGAGTGGCTCTTGAAACGCAAGAAGCCATACGCCCCTGACCACGAACTGTGGCAGTGGCTGGAAGTGTACAAGAAGTCGACCAAGATCGCCAGGGAGTGGGCCGACGACTTGGAGATCAGCCGGCCGAAGAAGACTAGGGCGATCGCCCCGACCGGAACCATCTCGATCGTCGCCGAGACCACCAGCGGTATCGAGCCGATCCTGTGTGCCGCCTACAAGCGTCGGTACCTGAAGCACCAGAGCTGGCACTACCAGTACGTGATCGACCCGACAGCCCAGCGTCTGATCAAGAGCGGCATCCACCCGGACGCCATCGAGGACGCCTATGACCTGGCCCGCGACGTCGAGAGGCGTGTGAACTTCCAAGCCTGGATTCAGCAGGCCGTGGATCATGGGATCTCGTCGACCATCAACCTGCCGCACTGGGGCAGCGAGCTGAACAACTCCGGCACTGTCCGGTCGTTCGGCGACATGCTCATGAAGTATCTACCGAACCTTCGAGGAATCACAGTCTACCCGGACGGGGCCCGCAGTGGGCAGCCGCTGGAACCTGTGACTTACAAGGAAGCGATGGAGCATACTGGGATGGAGCTTGTCGAAGAAACTGCTGACGTGTGCAGCATAACCAAGGGAGGCAGTTGTGGAGACTAAGAACGCGATCATCTGTCACGGGGCAGCTATCTTCTTGGCGATTTGCCTTGTAGTGAAAGGTGGGGCAGACTTTAGCGAGGCCCGCCGTCTAAAGAAGGAATGTGAATTTGCTACGTGGAAGACTGACCGGGCTCTCAAGCTTGTTCATGAAGACCACAAGAGGCTCGTAGCCTTTGCAAAGTCACGCGGGCTTGCGTCTCCGATGCTCCTGCTTCGTGCGGAATCTTACCTAGAGGGGGTCAAGTGATGTTCGACTTCAGTGGAATGCGTGTCAAGAAACTGCACCCCGACGCCCAGCTACCTCGTAAGGATGACCCCGGGGACGCTGGGTACGACTTGTTCACCGTAGAGGGCGGTGTCATCCCGGCCGGTGGGAGGACTGCGTTCAGTATCGGCATAGCCACCGAGTTACCGTACGGCCACTACGCCCAGGTTAAGGACCGCTCTGGCCTGGCCCTGAACGGCATCACGACCTTGGGCGGTGTCATCGACAACGGCTACCGAGGTGAGTGGAAGGTGATTCTGCATAACACAGACCCCCTCTTCTCGTACGTAGTGGAGCCCGGTGACAAGATCGCCCAGGCGGTGATTCGGCGGTACGCTAACCCAGAAGTCCACGAGGTGGACGAGCTGACCGAGACCGGTCGCGGTGCGTGCGGCTTCGGGAGCACCGGTCGATGAAGACCCGACTCGATCATATATTCGTGGACCCGGAGTTCAACTGCCGTGGTGAGTTCACCCAGCAGTCGATCCAGGAGCTGGCCAAGCTGCTGGAGGCTCAAGGCTTGATCAACCCAGTGTCGATCATGCCGAACCCCAAGCCGTGCGCTCCGCCGTTCATGTTGATCGCTGGGTTCCGCAGAACCGCTGCCGCCAGGTACCTGGGATGGGAGTTCATCGAGGCCATCCTGATGGAGGACATGACGGATCGGGAGGCCCGAAAGGTCAACCTCCAGGAGAACCTGGGGCGGCGGGACCTGCTGCCCTCGCAGGAGATGCGGGGCATCATCGCGTCCTTCGGCGACAACCCCAACGTGGAGGAAGTGGCCAAGGAGCTGGGCAAGTCGAAGAAGTGGGTGCAGGACCGCCTGAGAATCCGGGAGATGGACCCGAGGATTGTCAAGTCGGTCGACGATGGGCTGCTGGGAGCCTTGGACCTCCAGTACCTGTCCACGGCCCTGCCGGGCGAGCGGTGGAACATGGCCAGGATGCTCATGGAGAAGAAGGCCGAGGGGATCAGTTCCAAGTCCGTGGCCCGGGAGCTGCGGCTGCGAAAGAAGCCCCGTGGACTCAGGGAGATCCGGGAGGCCAAGGAGCTGCTGATGGACTACGGCCGCACCCCGAGCTGGACAGAGGTCATGGATTGGTGCGCTGGAGAGGTCCCATCTGAGAAATTCTTTGACCTGCCGCTTGACAAGCTAAAGGAGTATGGTATACTTGAATAGGAAAGTTGAGGGGGAGCCACAGGAGCGGCAGACGGTGGAGCGTGGAGGTTGGGTCGGCCGAAGATGGCCCGCCGACGAAGCGTGACCACCCGACAATCCTGGCGAGTCCTCAACACCCCCGGGGAGCCTGGTACCGGGCACCCGGGGCTTTACTTACATCTGGAGCTGACATGAAACGAATCCTGGTGTACGCACGGCTGAATGACGGCCTCCGGCACTTACTGTTCCATGTCGCCCCGGACTTCGATCTGAGGGCCTGGGCCGAGAGTCGTCGGTCAGCCTTCAAACTGCTCCAGATAGTGGGGCTTGAGACTGAGGAGATCAGCCTTGAGAACTGACTGCGTCTATCTCGACTCCGAGACCTGCGGCTTCGCGGGCATGGCCACGCTGCTCCAGTACGCCTGGGACGACGGCGAGGTCCACCTGTACGAAGTGTGGGACCGGCCGATCCGGGAGACCCTGGATCTGATCGAGCGGGTGATGGACAAGACGTTCGTCGGCTTCAACTTGGCGTTCGACCACTTCCACCTGTGCAAGCTGTACACCACGTTCCGCCTGCTGGACCCAGAGAAGCGGCCGGTCGACTACCCCATGCTGGAGGTCGCCAAGGCCGAGATGGAGGGGCGGGACGGCCCGTGCCTGAAGCCCCGTGGTGCGATGGACCTGATGCTCCACAGTCGGAAGGGTCAGCACCAGGCCCTCATGAGCCGGCACGACATTCGCATCCGGAAGGTGCCCAAGGATCTGGCCCAGCAACTCAAAGACGAGCTGGAGATCCGCATCGAACTGGACCCGATCCTCAACGCTTACTGGGCCGTGGCCGAGCGGAAGAACAGCAAGGGCGTCGTCTCGACCGAGTTCGATGACGTCGTGTTACGGTTCCGCCCTGATCGCGGCCTCAAGTCCCTGGCCAAGCACTGCCTGGGGCTGGACCCCGAGTTCCATTCATTCAAAGAGGTTTACCCGGTCCGGGACAAGCCCCTGGCCGAGTTGAAATACGCACCGTTCGCGCTGGCGTGCGGCGACTCAGAGACCTGGAAGGTCCGGGACAAGAACGGCAAGCTGAAGGGATACGCCTGGCCCCGGTTGATCCACCACGATATTGAGCACTGGAGAACGAATGAAGAAGCAAGACGTTACGGTCGAGACGACGTCGTGTACACCCGAATGCTCGACGAATACTTTGAATACCCCGCAGCAGATGACGACGACTCCGTGCTGGCATGTATGGTCGCCGCAGTCCGATGGCACGGTTTTGAGATCGACAGTGAAAAGACTGCCGAGCTACTGCGAAAATCCTGCGAGATGCTTGAGGCATCCCCGATAAACATCAACCGGCCGGTAGAGGTACGTGACTACATCAAGGAAGTCATGGACCCGACCGAGGGTTTGATCTTGGACAAGTCGACCAAGAAGGCCAACCTGGAGAAGATCAAGGATCGGTTCGTTATCCCTGCCGATGAAGAGCCTGAGCCCTGCATCTCCTGCTTCGGCGAGGGGTGTGTCCGGTGCGGTGGTAAGGGTGAGATCGGACCCGGTCCTATGCCGTGCTCAGTACGGGCGAAGGAAGTGCTGGAGATCAAGGCCGCCGCTAAGGAGCGGGACCAGCATGCCAAGCTTCTACAAGCCGGGCGGCTCCACGCCAGCTTCAAGGTGATTGGCACGTTGTCTTCCCGTATGGCCGGCGGTGATGACCTCAACGCTCAAGGTATCAAGAAGTCAGCAGGTGTGCGGAAGGCGTTCCCATTGGCGTGGGATGGTATGATTCTGTGCGGCGGTGACTTCGATTCGTTCGAGGTGACGATCGCCGACGCCGTGTTCCAGGACCCGCAGATGCGTCAGGACTTGCTCGCTGGGCTGTCGGTCCACACCGTCATGGCCCAGGGCATCTACCCGGAGAAGACGTTTGAGGAGATCGCAGCCAGTAAGGATCACGCGGACGGCGGCCTGGTGGACATGTACAAGAACGGCAAGCAGGCCGTGTTCGCCATGATGTACGGCGGCGACGAGAACACGATCAACAAGAAGCTAGCCATCAAGATGAAGGTGGCAGAGGCGGCCTTCGACCGGTTCCAGGCCCGGTACCCAAGGGTGCGGGAAGCCCGGGAAGAGAACACGAAGCGGTTCAGCGCTATGCGGCAAGAGGGCGGCATCGGGACCGCCATCGAGTGGCACAATCCTGATGACTACTGTGAAACTTTTCTCGGTTTTCGACGATATTTCACACTTGAGAACCTGATCTGCAAGGAATTGTACGATCTCGCGCACAACGTCCCACGCGCATGGCACAAGGGCGACTACGACGAGAAGACCGGAGAGATGGTTCAGAAGACGTGCAACCGCCGCGACCGGCAGCAAACGCTGGCCGGGGCGACCTCCAGCGCCATCTACGGGGCGGCCTTCCAGTTGCAGGCAGCAAACACCCGAGCGGCCAACAACCACCTGATCCAGAGCCCTGGGGCTATGATCACCAAGGCCCTGCAAGTGGGGCTGTGGGGTCACCAGCCGTACGGCGTTGGGGAGTGGCATGTGGCCCCAATGAACATTCACGACGAAGTTATGTGCGTGGCTAAGCCCGAGTTGGCGGACGCCCTGGCAGAGACAGCGGTGGAGGTGGTCGAGAGATATCGAGACCGGGTTCCACTACTGGCCCTGGACTGGGAAAAGTTCAAGCCAAACTGGGGTACTAGCCTTGAGAAAGGTGACCCGCGTTGGGTCTACATTAAGCCGGTCGACGTAGACTTGGCTGATGACGGTCCGGAGGTTGATCTGCCCGACCCCGGTGAGTCCATTGACGAATGGGCAGAAAGGGATGACGATGATGAATGAGTCTCAGCGTCGTAAGTGGCTTGCCACTCTCCTTAACAGTCAACTCCAAGCCTTGCTACACGTAGCAGGGATCTATCACCTGGCTCCCGATGCCACCCGGGAACAGATGATCAACAACTTGGCCTTGGTGGAAGGGATCGAGGTCCCGAAGAAGGTTCAGTGATGAACACCCGCGAGATCGCTAGAGGGGAGAAGGCCCCAGGCGCTCGTTGGGGGACACCGACTGGGATCGGCTAAGCGTCATGGAACGGAGACGATAGAAAAGCCCCGGCATGGCAGGGACCACGGCCGGAAATGCGGGTGCGAGTCCCGCTCCCAGTCTTGTGCGGTAGCTCAGTTGGTAGAGCCGGCGGCTGTTAACCGCCTTGTCGCAGGTTCGAGTCCTGCCCGCACAGCTTTAACCCTTAACCCTGGAGAAGAACGATGGCTGAAGTATCAAAGATCGAAGACGTAGGCCAGACGGTGGACTCGCTCGTACGTTCGAGTGACCTCACTGGTGAGGCTCTTCAGGCGTTCCGCCTGAAGTTGCAGAACGCCAAGTCCGCCATTGAGGCCCTGGAGAATGACCTGGCCGAGATGGAGGCCCGGAAGGTGAGCACCTTCGAGAGCCTGGAAGCCGATCGCCTGGTCAAGCCGGCCTACGATGGCAGCGCTGTCGAGGATGGTGAGATCGTGCCTGAGGAGAAGTCATGAGAACCCTGATCATCCTGCTGCTACTCGCAGCCCCGGCCTCTGCGGCCTGGGACCTCGACAACCTGACGCCCAGTCAGCGGGCCTCGCTGATCACCATGCGGGACCGCTGGAACGCTGGGTTCCGGGGTACGCCTCGGTGCAACACCGGTAGCTGTTCCTGGGGCCTGGACTGGTCGAGCTGGACCAGGCGGCAACCGGCGGCAACCGGCGGCAACCGGCGGCAACCGGCCAGGACCTGGTCGTCGTCATCGTACTACACAGGCGGTCCGGAGACCGTCCTCAACCCGTTCGTATCAGAAGCCGAGGGAGGTAGCGGACAATGACACTTGACGAAGCGATCCGATTCATCAACTCGGAGGCCGAGATGGCCAACGTCGAAGGACTGCCGGAGACGGCGGAAGGGTTCATGGAGGTCATGGACTATCTCAAAGAGTACGATCACTTGCGGGCGATCGTCGCCGACTTCGTAGCCAGGTGGGAGAGCCGATGATCAATATCGTCCAGCCAGACCATGAGATCCTGACGTACCTCAAGACCATTAGGGATGCCCCTAAGGCTCTGGAGCGGGCCGGCAGGACCTGCTACAAGAGCGAGGACTGCATCACCGATGAATCGGCCGAGAAGTTCGTGCGGATGATCTGCCGGCGGAACCACGAGTCTGTACTGGAGCACGAGTCGATCAGCGTCCGGATCACCTGTAGCCGGGCCTGCTCGCATCAGTTGGTGCGGCACCGCCTGGCGGCCTACAGCCAGGAGTCCCAGCGGTATGTCAACTACCGCCGGAGGGGCTTCGAGTTCATCGTGCCACCAAGTTTCTTGAGCCCTGGGGTCTACGGCAGGAATCCACAGAGCCCGACCCAGTGGCTTCACTACCCGGCCACGGGTGTCCCGCTGCCGGTGGAGGAGCTACGGCGTCAGGACTGGCTCGTCGCTCTGGAGGCGGCCATCGAGGGGTATCACCACGCCTCGGAGACCTCCAAGCCCGAGGACGCCAGGTACTTACTGCCCAACGCCACCAAGACCGAAGTCGTTACCACCATGAACCTTAGGATGTGGCGGCACGTCATCCGGGAGCGGGCGCTGAACCCGGCGGCCCAGTGGGAGATCCGAGGCATCTTCCAGGGGATCTTCCACGAGTTCAGAAATCTTCTACCTTCTGTGTTTGGCGACTTGACAGAGGTCCATTCGTAAGGTATACTTGTAATATGGAGCCAATCAAGATCCGCAGTAAGCACGGGCCGGAGTGGAAGATCCAGAGGGACTTCATCCGGTACTTGAACGACCGGAACTGGCACGTCGAACGGATGATCGGCAACATGATGCAGTTCGGGATTCCGGACATCTGGGCCACGCACAAGAAGCACGGCCAGCGGTGGATCGACCTGAAGAACCCGGACTCCTACGAGTTCACGATGCGGCAGATCCAGAAGTGGCCGGTGTGGGAAGCCCACGGCTGCGGCATCTGGATCATCACTGGGAACCACGACTACAAGAAGCTGTTCGGGCCGCCTAACTGGCGAGATTACTGGAAACCACGGTACGACGAGATACCGACCCGAGAGGAACTGATTGATGATCTCCAGAGTGATGCTTGATCTCGACGACGTCTGCAACCACTTCTGCATGACAGCGCTGAAGTACGCCGGTGCCACGTCCCTGGTGCTACCGTACGAAGCCTACCCAGAGGTGGCCGGCTGGGACATCGTGATGGCAGCCAACCTGCTCAAGGAGCCTGGACGGCCGGAGTTTGGAGTGGTTGAATTCTGGGAGTCTCTGGACCGAAACTTCTGGGCAGGTATACCGCCGGCACCGTACTTGAGAAATCTCCTGGCTGCCCTGGTGTGGGCTGTGGGTGAGGAGAACATCTTCATCGCCACCTCGGCCACCAAGAGCCCGGAGTGCCTGGCCGGGAAGCTGGAGTGGATTCACCGGTTCCTGCCGAAGTTCCTGCACCGGCGGTACATGATTGGGTCTCACAAAGAGGTACTGGCGAACCCATTCACACTGTTGATCGACGACCGACGTGGTAACGTGGACAAGTTCCGCAAAGCCGGTGGGCACGCCATTCTGGTCCCCAGGCCGTGGAACACGATGGAGTACCACACGGCTGAGACGTCCATACGGTTACAGACCGAGCTGACACAATACTTCAACTTCAAGGTGACGCTGTGAACATCAACCCGAACAAGTGGAGCTGCATGCCGACCGCCTTCGCCAATGTGATTGGCTACCCCCTGGGGTTCCTGATCAAGAAGATTGGCCACGATGGGTCAGAGAAGGTGGGCGACGGCCACCGTGGCTTCCACAGCCAGGAGATCATCGAGGTCTTAGACGACATGGGCTGGAAGGTCACCTGCATCGACCTGTACCCGGTCATGGGGTACGAGAGCGGCGAGCTGGACGTCTACATGGGAAACCCAAAAGATCGTCTAAAAGACCACATGGCATTTGACATGGGCGTCCTGTGTGGTATACTTATTAAGGAGGAGGTCCCGCACGCTGTGACCTGGGACCTTGGCAACAAGCGGATCTACGACCCCCGGGGCGTGGGCCTGACCTGGGCTCCGGAAGACTTCCTGTACAAACACTTCGAGCCGAAGCTGTTCTTCAAGGTGCGACCATGAACCTTATCAGACTGTGTGCAAACCAGCGAAGGGTGAAACAGTTCGAGCACCCAGCCTTCAAGGATGTGAAACCTGTTTCCCAAGAGGCGCTGGCTGATCTAGTGGAAGCTAGGCTGGATGGTGGCCCGACAGAGCCATTGATCCTGGCCCTGAGATCGACAGCCCGGTACCTGATAGGCAGGTACATGTGGCACTACCCAAGTTGCCGGCGGTTCTTGGACGAGATGGTGGGTGAGGCCATGCTGGCTGTCACCATGTTGGTGAGCCACTTGGAACGGGACATGCTGATCGACTCGAACATTCAGAAGCTGGCTTCTAGCAGGATACGGGGGCGAATAGAGGAGTGCTTGAATGAGTTACAAGGGGTGGCGGCCCCGTGCTTGCGAACTCAACTGGGTCGCCTTGCCGATGGATTGAAGCCTGACTATTTGGTAAGTGAGAGAGAGCCAAAGCACGAAGATAAGGAGAACCCCGACGCGGAGGAGGAGAAGTCAGACATGCTGGACGCTCTTGAGGTGCTACGGGGTGAGTGTGAGATGGCTGCTCTCATTCTTGATCCTGACAACTGGGGCCTGGATGACAAGGAACTAGCTGAGAAGCTCGGATGTACTTACCAGTACGCGAACCGTTGTAGACGAAACCTTCTGTCCCAATTCCTTAAACTGACTGGAGAGTCCGAATGAGAACCGTCGTTTATTGTATCTTGGCTATGTTGGCTGTGGCCCACTGCTGCGTCTCACAATATACCCTGCACCAATTCGTTGACGGCGTGCGGTCGGAGACTTTGATCCCTTCGATGCAGGCTGTCGGTGACCTGGCCAGTAACAACGCCACGTTGAACGACCGCATCGAGCGGGCTCGCCTGGCAGTGGAGCTGATCTCCGAGGAGAACGCCCGACTGAAGGCCAGCCTGAAGGAAGGTGTCGAGATGCTCAAGGACGAGATCGAGGAGAACAACAAGCTGAACCGAGAGATCGAGAATCTCTCGTGGCGGATCTCCGTACTGGAGCAGACGATCGAGATGCTGAAGAGCCCCAAGGAGAAAACTGATGAAGTTTCACCGCCCTGACCTGAAAGACCGAATCGGCTGCTTCAGTGTCGAGGACCGGTTGATCAGGAATGAGCCCGAGATGGTAGCCGAAGCCATGATGGGATTCGTAGTCGTTCGGGCTCATTACTGCTTCGCTTCGCGTAGCATTTGCTACCAAGCGTACTCCCACTTGTTCGACAAGGTGCCGGAAGGGGAGAGGGCTCCTGAGTACGAGATCCTTGTTACCACTCTTGACAACCACACTCATGTACATGCGGAGAGAATTACATGAATCGACGTGAATTCCTGATGCTCGCCAAGAAGTACAACGGCAAGCAGAAGATCGCCAACTGGTGGGTCAGCGAGAAGCTGGACGGCACCCGGGCATTCTGGGACGGCGGCGTGAGCCGTGGTGTCCCTACCAGCCGGGTACCCTGGGCCAACGTGACCAACCCGAAGACTGGCGAGCCCAAGACGAAGATCAAGCCGGTCGCCACCGGCCTCTGGTCGCGCTACGGCAACCCGATCATGGCCCCGGACTGGTGGCTGAACAAGCTCCCAGCATGCCTCCTCGATGGCGAGCTGTTCGCCGGCCGGGGCCGCTTCCAAACGTGCCGGTCGATCGTGGCCGGCGACGTACCGGGACCGGACTGGGACCAGATCCGGTACTGCGTGTTCGGCAGCCCGGCCTTTGATCAGGTGTTCGGCACCGGTGAGATCAAGAACCCGAACTTCACCCAGATGGTGTCCGAGCCCCTGGTGCGGAAGTGGTTCGCAGAGCGGGCCGAGACGGGCGTGCTGGAGGACTTCAAAACCTTCGACAAGGCGGCCGACTTCGAGGCCGAGATGGCCTTCCTACTGGAGGCTGTGACCTCGACCCACGACGTTGTGGACGTGATCCCACACGGCCAATTGCCAGGCGTCGAGGAAGAGGCCGTCCGGAAGGTGGACGAGCTGCTCGACAAGTTCCTGGAGGCTGGCGGCGAGGGCCTGGTGCTCCGGGACGGGTCGGCCACCTGGGAGCCCAGGCGGATCGCCGGAGCCCTGAAGGTCAAAGACGTCAACGACGACGAAGGCATCCTGGTCGGGTACGTCAGCGGGCGGGAGACCAACAAGGGCAGCAAGCTGCTGGGCATGATCGGAGCGCTGATCCTCAACTACAATGGCAAGAGGCTGGAGTTGTCCGGGCTCACCAATGAGGAGAGGAAGTTCGAGTTGCCGGCCGCCACTTGCTGGGCGAAGAACCACCCCGGGGAGGTAGTGCCCGCACACTTCAACGGTGCCAGGCTGAAGGTCGGCGACAAGATCACCTTCAAGTACCGGGAGCTGTCGGACGATGGACTGCCCAAGGAAGCCCGGTATTATCGGAAGAGAGGTAACGAATGAAGCTAACCGGCCGAGATATTAAGGATAAACGTATCTTCAAGGCTGGACTTGCTTTCGTTGCTGAGGTAGAGTTTAGTAACGGAAACGTGACCGGGGCCGGTCGTCACCTGACGCTGGTCTCGGCACAGAAGGCCCTGGCCAAGTACCCGCCGGACGTCTTCGAGGGTAACGATGACCCGACCAAGACCAAGCGGCTGGACAAGAAGCGCCAGTTGAACCTGAAACCTTATCAACGCCCACGCCGCAAGGAGCAGGGCGAGTACATCAGACTCTACGATCGGAGACCGTTATGAGAATGCCTGACCGACTGTCGCCATCAGCCCTGGGCAAATGGGAGTCCGATCGGGAAGCCTTCTACGTCCACTACCTGGCGAGCACGAAGCCCATCTACGAGCCTCAGACTGAGGCTATGGCTGTGGGCTCTGCCTTCGACGCCTACGTCAAAGCCGCCCTCCACAAGGACCTGTTCGGGGAGGGGTCTGATCCGGCGTACGAGCTGGACGCCCTGATGGAGTCCCAGGTGGAAGAGCATGTACGTGACTGGGCTCGCACCGCCGGCCGGCACGTCTTCAACTGCTACAAGTACACCGGGGCCTACGATGAGCTGCTGGTGGAGCTGGGGCAGGCAGGCGAGCCGCCGCAGTTCGAGTTCGATGCGACGGGCGAGGTCGGCGGGGTTCCCCTGAAGGGTAAACCCGACTGCCGCTTCATCCACGCCAGCGGCGCTCACGTCATGCTGGACTGGAAGGTGTCCGGGTACTGCTCGAAGCGGACGACCAGCCCCAAGAAGCTGTACGCGATGGTCCGGGACGGGCAGGACATGCTCAAGCCCAGCCGTAACAACGGGAACCCCCATAAGGACTACAAGCCGAAGTTCTTCAAGGGACTGACGATCGGCAGCCACTATCTCGAAGAGGCCAACAAGGACTGGGCAGACCAGCTAGCCATCTACGGCTGGATGGCCGGTGAGGAGCCTGGTACTGTGGACATGGTCGCCCGTATCGACCAGATCACCGCCAAGCCGGCCGACCCTATGCCACTGCTGCGGGTGGCCAACCAGCGTGCCCGCATCTCACAGGGTTGGCAACTGGACCTGGTCAAGAGGCTCCAGGACTGCTGGCGGACGATCTGCTCCGGCCACATCTTTACCGACAGGACAAGGGAAGAAAGCGATGCCCGTTGTGAAGTTCTCGATATGGTGGTCGAGGACATGAGGGAAGACGATGACCCAATCTGGCAGGGTCTGAAAGGAGGTTATCGCAGATGATGAAAGTTGTCGCGGCGACTGCAAAAGACATTAGCGTCGTTCGAGACTTGGACGTGAAGTGCTACTTCTACCCTGTGCCCCAGGAAGGATGGGCGCATGCCCTTGTCGATTCATCGTGCGTTGTCAACATGGTTAAGATTGGGGCCAGGCCGATAGGCTTCTCCATACTTGAGCCGTACGGGGAGAACCTCCGGATACATCGGCTTGGGGTCATCAAAAGGTTCCGAGGGCTAGGTGCCGCCAAGCGGCTACTGCACAGGGCAGAGGACCTACGGTCCGCCACTAAGTCCTCCTCCCTGGAGACTGTGATCCCTGAGATCCAATGCCTCCCGGGCGACCCAGACGACGTGAGCACATTCCTGAAGTTCCAAGGGTTCCAGGCGACTGGGATTAAGCGGGACTTCTTTAGTATGTACGGCCGTAAGTACGACGGCTTCATCTTTGAAAGGGGACCTCAATGGTAGGGAAACGGATCAACATCCAACCGGAACGGAAGGCCACCCAGAGGCGCAAGTGGGTCGAGTACGCCCGCCGCGTCGTGGCCCGTAACAACAAGGTGGCCCGTATCACTCCGATCTGGGACTGGGAGTATGACGGCCAGAAGGGGGCAGTGGAAGCCTGGACCCGGAGCGAAGCCAAGTCGCTTATCAAGGCCGTCCTCGGCATCAACAAGCGGCTGCCGAAGGAGGTGGATCTTGCTCCACGAACCCAGTAAGCCGAGGCTGGTGGTCGACAACAGTGAAGTGCTCGACTACGCTGAGCATCTGTGGGCCCACTTCGAGAACCTGGCGAAGGACGCTGAAGAGATGGACTGCCCGTGCCTGGATCTCGTGGTGACGTTCATTGACAAAGACGACGAGTTTGTTGCTGGAACCTATGTACCTGAATTGCACTTGATAGTGCGGAAAGTGACTGAGGATGACGCCGATGGTAGCTAACTTTGTAGAGTTTATGGACGGTCCCTGCAAGGGTGAGAAGGCTACTACTTCAATGCTGAACATTACCGAGGAAGGGCGCTACGTCTACCGCTGGAAGGACGAGGTGCTCTACGAGTACGAGCTGCGTGCCGGGAACAAGGCTTACTTCGTCAACATAGACCGGGGACGGGACTGATGATCACGCTACTGAACCGAGATTGCGTTGAGGTACTGAAGGAGATGCGGCCGGTCCGCATGATCTTCGCCGACCCGCCGGACAACATCGGTCTGAAGTACAATGACTACAAGGACACGATAAACCCTGCGGACTACCGTCTCTGGCTGTGGGATCTGATCTGGCACGCAACAAAGAAGTGTGACGTGTTCTGGCTATCCTACAACGCCAAGCATACGTTCATGGTCGGCAGCCTGATCGACGACTTCGTCCTTCTCGAACTCGGTGCCTGGGAAGCCAAGCCGTGCGTCCAGACGTTCACGTTCGGGCAACACAACAAGCACGACCTGGGCAACAACCACCGGCCGCTGGTGCGGCTGATGAAGAAGGGGACCAAGCTGTACCCCGACGCCGTGCGGGTGCCTTCCTGGAGGCAACTCAACGGTGACAAGCGAGCCGACCCCAAGGGGCGAGTGCCGGGCGACGTGTTCGACTTCCCCCGGGTGACCGGCAACTCCAAGCAGCGGCGAGCGTGGCACAAGACCCAGCTTCACGAGGGTCTCTACGAGCGCTGCATAAGACTTTGCTGTGAACCTGGCGACACAGTATGTGATCTGTTCGCCGGGAGCGGCACATTGGCACGGGTGGCCCCTCGATGCGAGGTGAATGCGCTACTCGTCGAACTCGACCCACTCTATTGTGAAAAGATCGCAGAGGAGCACAATGTCAGAGTACGAAGGTAAGTACGACCCGAAGGACTACACCGGGCGGACGATTAAGGTGGGCGACCTGGTCGCCTTCCCGGTCCGCCGGGGTAGCGGCATGTGGCTGTCGTCAGCCCGTGTCAGCTCCATACGAGAGCGTGAGCGGCACCGGTACGGAGCCGAGCACACTATCGAGGCCCAGGGCGATCGGCAGCGGGTGACCCTGCTGCACACCGCCAGATTGATTGTGATCAACGAATGAAAGCGATCATGCGACATGGTGCCCTGATGGCCTGCGGGACGCACGACAAGAAGCGTACGTTCCGCAAACCGGTGCGGCCCAAGAACAAGTGCGAGGTCTGCTGGTGCGTGTACCTGGCCGACCAGCTTGAGACATCTGTCTATCAAGATGACATGGAGGCCCTCTACCGTTTTGCAGGGAAGCGTCCTAAGGTTACCTATGAGGAGACCGCTGATGCCGATGTATGAATTCCAGTGTCCGGACGAAGAGTGCGGCCTGCGCTACGAGAAACAGCTCACGATTAAGGACTTCGCAGACGACCGGCAGTGTTGCCCGGGCTGCGGGGCTGTTGGTAAGCATGTGCTGTTTGCTCCGGCCGTCCATACCCGCCTGTCGCTCATGCACCCCCGCCACATGCGAGGGCAGAAGGGCGAGTTCAAACGACAGAAAGGATGTGTGATCGAATGAACATGAAGGAGATGATCGCCTTCGTGCGAGCGCTCAAGGGCCACATGCCGGAGAACGTCCGGTGTGCCGTGGCTCATGGCGTGTGCGATCTGATCGACAAGAGCATCGAGTCGGAGTCCCTCCCCTGGTGGCAAACCAAGGGGCAGGTCTGGTTCCTGGCCGACTGTGGCCTGGATGACTTCGACAAGGCCACCACCCGCAACGACCTGACGGCCGAGCCCTCGGCCCTGGCCAAGGTCGTCAACAAGTGGCGGTCGGTCAAGGCGTACAAGGATGACGACGGCGAGTACCGCGACCTGACCGTCGAGATGAAGAGCCTGATCATGGCCATCACCGAAGAGTTGGAGGAGATCAGTGTTCAATAATGACTTCGAGTACAACCACCGGCCAGACGACCACAAAGCCTGCTGTGAGGCCATGCGGAAGTCCATTGAAGTGGATGGGTCGGTCAAAGTGCTGACCAACTACCGTCACGTCATGCGGTGGGAGCGGGCTTGTGGCTGCACAGTCTTGAACTACTGCCCTTGGTGCTTAACCGCCCTTCCGCACTAGCCCGTGGCCTTCTTGAAGCCGTAAGTAGTTGAAGAATTCATCCTCGGAGAACGGTCGGTGTTCTCCGAGGATTCTCTTTGCGCTGTCGATCCCAACGTCCATCGAGCGGCGCTGCGGGAAGGCTAGGTCCATGCGATCCTCATGCTCTATGTTGTAGTGCAGGTGGCCGTACGCATGGTAGCTGCCGTAGTGGCTGTTGTGCCAGTAGGCGTGCGGGAAGTGGGAGCAGAAGATGTTGCCCCGCTCCAGCTTGACGTACTTGGTCTGCCAGACGTTGCAGCCGAAGACGTCCCGGATCTGCTGGGGCTTGTCGTGGTTACCCAGGACGAAGAAGATGTGCCGGCAGTTGATGTGCTGGCGATAGCGGCCGGGGCGCTTGAGGCAGAAGTCACCGAGGATCACGAGCCGGTCCCGCCTATCGACCGCCCGGTTGATATTGGTAAAGATCGCGGCGTCGTGATCCTCGATGGTCTCGTACTCCGAGCGAGTATGCTTTCGCAGGTTCTCGCAACCGAAGTGCAGGTCTGCCGTCAGGAAGGTTTTCATGACTCGTGGATAGCCTCTGCGACTTCCTTGAGGGCCGATGCGATATTATCGAGCGACAACGTCTGGCCCATTTGACTGAGGTAATCAGGGCCAGAGTCTTCGAGCCCTGCCCGGATCTGGGCAGCGATGGTGGCTGCCGAGCAGTCCAGTGAAGCCGCCTGGATGAACCCAGCTAACAGCACTGGGTTCTTCTTGGCGTAGCCCTCGCCCAACATACCGTCGATGCAGTGTATGCCCTCATACAAATAGTCATGGGCCGTCATCGAGCCTTGTTTCATAAGGGTCTCGGCTGACGCAGTGATGTGGTGGATCACGGTCATGGTAGTTCTCCAGGGTAAGAAGGAAAGGGTGCCGCCGTGGCGGCCATGCCGACTCTCGTCGTCACGGCCCACCCGCGCACACCCCTTGGATCATGAGTGAGCCCAATAGCCATAGACTGGAATGACTTCGTAGACGTTGAAAATGTCACCGCCGAAGTCTACTTCAAACTCGTCGTACTCTGACGGGGCCCGCGTCGGGTCCTTGACAACAAGGCTAAGGCTCGCTTCGTGCTCTTGGATGGCTACGAGGTTGTCCTTCTGTGTGGGGAGTAGCTGGTCCACCACCTGCTGTACGCGGGGGTCGTGGTCCTCGTCCCACATAATAATGACCCCTCGGTAGAATGACACTCCGCGACAGGGCAGGATCTGCTCCCGGGTGGGTTTGTGGTGTTCGGCGTGTGTAAGTTGATAACGCATGGCAGTTCTCCTAAGTAAGTAAGTAAGGGGCCCCGGCCACGCCACGAGAGAAAACGTGGCCGGGGCTAACCCGGTGATCAAGCCGGGCCCCTTGGATCAAAGGACCTCAAGCAGGAAAGTGAAAGCCCAGTCTTGGAAGCGTCCGGTCAGGGTGCCGGCACCGGTGACGTACTCGGCGATCCCTTCCAGGATGGCCTTGCAGGTATCCAGACCGTCTAGGCCCGCCTTGACGAAGACCGTGTCGCCCTCAACGTAGACGTTGGTGGTGTGCTTGTCTTCGCGGAAGCCAGCCACCACCGGGGAATCCTTCCCGTCTGTCATACCACCCTCCTTGGCACGCGACCAAAAGGTCGTGAAGCTGTTGTAGGTGGCGACGTCCACCCCGCACGGGATGCGACCGACCATCTCGCCCGCGCTTAGCACGTCCGAGTCGGCCTTGATCCCGAAGCGCTGGAGGCTCTCCCGCCAGCCGCTGGAGTCGATCGACTTCGCCCGGAGTCCCTTGCGCTGGACGTACTCCAGGCTGCGGGAGTCCGAGGGCGTGACCACGGCGTCACCGTGGGCCTGCTTCCAGGCGGCCTGCCAGTTGGCCTTCTCGACGTCCCTGGGCGTGTCCCATGAGGGGCACAGGTAGTAGGGATCGAGCTTGGCCTCCATCGTGACCTTGCCTTGGCCGATGGCCTCGAAGATCGGGGCCAGCTCGGCGGCCGAGGCCCGCCGGAGGAGCTTGGCGATCGCTCCCCGCACGCTGTACTCGTTCGAGTTCCGGCACTCGTCGATCTCAATGCCGCCGGCCTGGAAGTTGTAGTCATAGATGCCGGCTTCGCCAGGCAGCTCGCAGACGTACACACCGCACAGGTAAATCATCGGGCGACCGCCATCGGACAGCTCTCGGCCCGCCTTGGGCAGGATGACCTGGTCCAGGGGCGTGTCGGTGAAGTGGAGGAACCGCTTGGGCAGCTCTTCGACGAACTGCTCGACGTCCTCGTTGACTTCGACGTAAACCCTGGTGAAGCCGCCTTTGGCACGGGGCTTGGTCGGGTCCAGCGCGACCTTGAGGTCGCCCGTTTGCAGGTCGGCCTTGTAGCCACGGCCCTTGATCGAGGCGTCCAGGGCGTTGACGACCAGCTCCCGCAAGCCCATGTGGGTGTGGGTCCAGTCGACGCAGCCCCAGTCCAAGGTCCACCCGAGGTCGACGGGCTTCTTGCCGTTGATCGAAAGGGTGACGCGCTTGCAGGGCTTGCCCTCGAACTCGGCCTCCCGGGTGCCGTATACCAGCCGGTCGGTGCCGGCGTACACGGTGACCTTGTGGCCCTTACGGAGCAGGCAGGTGATCCCGAGCTTGTTGCCCGAGCCGAACTTGCCGTTGACGTCGTTGTTGTCGCGGCTGCCACTGGCACCGAGGAGCGTGTAGCTTTCGATCGGGGCGACACCGGGGTTTTGAATCAGAAGGTTCATGGTTGTCTCCAGGTTAGTAGTGTCGTTCGTCAACTACCCAATCATACCACACCCTGGGCAGTTGTCAAACGCAGTTTCAGAAAATTATCGTGGCGGGGTGGCGGTTTCCACCGTCGCGTCACTTAGATGCCGCCCTTCACGGTACTGTGACTGATCTCGATCAAGCAGTCGAGTACGTTGTTCCAAGCCATGCGGACGGTCGACCCGCCCGGCCACTCGTTGGCCCGCTTCAGGCACTCGTCATAGATGACCTTGAGTTGCCCGTTGTCGATCGGCCGGACGGCACAGACCCACTGGAGGTCATAGCCGAGGATCGGGTCCAGGTGGTCGAGTTGCCCGATGGCCGTGTCAATGAATCCTTGAAGTGTTGCTGCGTTCATCGGTCATACCCGTCTGCGGCGTCGGCCGCTGTTAGGAGTTCTTCGTCAAGGTCCAGGCCATCGACCCAGTCGAGGGCCTTCTCGTCGAGCATCTTCAGCCATGCGGCGTCGTACGCCTCCCGGCTGAGCAGGTCGTTGAAGTAGACGTGCTTGTCGCACTCCAGGTGGACTACGCGAGCGCTAGTGATCTCGCAGCCTGGAGGGCTGCCAGGGTAGCCATCACCGTTCGGGTAGTAGCGAACCATAGGCTCGCCCGCCCAGGCGTCGTAGTCGATCTCGATCTCTGCGTACCACTTGCCGCAGAAATCCTCTTCCTCGTGGTAGTAGAGGTAGCTTCTCATCGTTTCGCTCCTGTGTTTGTGTCACTACCAATACCTTACCACATTATTTAGGCTTGTCAAGGTCCTTGGGAAATTTCTTGCGTTTCTCGCTCGCCGGCTCATAATGGGTGCCGACACATAGACTCCAGTAGCCGTCGTCTTCTGACTCTTCAAGCCAGGGGGCTCGCTCCTCCCCCATCCACACCATATCAGGTTCGGGCTTCCACCTATAGGCAGCCTCTGCTGGGTCTCTGCTCACGACAGATCCTCCAAATCGGCAGCCGTCTTCAGGAAAGTGAAGAAAGCCGATGATGCGCTTTGGTAGTCAAAGGCTCGCATGCGGGCCATCTCAGCCAGCTCCGCGTCGTCGAACAGTTCCTCCTCGATTGCCTCGGCCAGCTCTGGGTCCAGTTCTCTTACTCGCTCCGCGATCGTGCTTCTCTGCGTGCTCATTACATGCTCTCATTGCGCTGTTGCGCTTACGGTGTTTACTGATGATGGTCCAGCCCTCTTCCGACAGGTGGAAGGTGGCATAATAAATGTCGGCGTACCCGAGGTGCTCGTTGCCACGGTACAGCCCGAAGGCGTACGGTATGTGGCTCTCGATCACCCGGTAGCGCTTGCACCTGGACTCCCAGGTGCGGCGTTCGGCCGCCGTGCTCCTGCTCTTCCTCGCTCGCTTAAAGTCCATAGGGGTGGGTCTATTTCCCGCCCGCCCGTGTAGGGCCTGGCGTATTGGAGTTTCTCACGTGCGCTTACGTGCGTGTAAGCGTCACTACTGCTGGGTAACCACCGTGATGACGGCGTACATGGCCACCCCGGTGCCGTATGGCGCTTCAAACTGCTCAGGCTTGCTGCTCTGCCCCTTCAGTTGGTCCAGGGCCTGCTGTGCCAGATCCTGCGCTCCTGGCTGTTTACTCTCCCGGAAGTCGTCACGCAGCTCAGCGATGGCCTTCATGGTGGCCTCCAGGCGGCTGCGGCCGTGGCCGGAGTAGTACGGCAGCTTCTTCATGCTCAACTGCTGCTCCCTCACTTCCCATAGGTTGGGTGCGATGGGGCCGATGGTTTCCAGTGTTGCTCGGTATGACACGGCGTTTGATCTCCTTTGTTTACTGGTGTTTCGTTTCCGCTTACACACAAGCATACCCGATGCTCAGCGTTTGTCAAGCAGGTGGTCGGAAGATTCCCCACATTACAATAAGTGTTCGTGTTTTCACGAACTTTGATCTGGCGTTCGACCGGCCGCGCTCGTTTGATGGTTACACATATACTATACATATACTATAGATATCTAGGCGTTCGAGTGCGGGCGTTCTGCCTGCCGGCGTCCGGACGTGTGCGTTGTTTAACGGGGCCGGCACGTTTCCTACAATCGTCATGTTCGGAAAAACCGGAAAATCCGGACCCCATTATTTTGACCTTATACTATAGCGCGCACGAGCGGCCGGCGGCCGGCAGCTAACCCTATGCAGTGTAACGACTTACGACCATTTTCCAGAATCCATTTGACAATCGCGCTTGGCATGGTATGCTGTTGGTGTGGCAGGAAACGAAACGCGAACGGGAGAAAACAATGGGGATCGACTACGGAAACGGTTTGACGAATGTATCGGATGTGAAGTTTCCAGGGACGACAACGGTTGTGCGCTATGGAGTGATTTCACAGAACGAAGTGCTTCAGGCATGGTGTGACGAATCGGAGGCTTATTACGGATCTCCGCATTGCCCGGCTTGTGGCAATGAGTTGGATGGTGACGTTGATGACGGTCACGAGTGTGAGTGCGGTCACGTCATTGATTGGGTTGGTGAGGAATGTTACGGTGACGAGCCTTTGTCGCATTATGTCGATGATGGCGAATACAAAGCTGAGTCCGATTCTTACGGTGATATCTTCATTACCAAATCGCCGTATTATACGGTCTGTGGCTACTGTTCGCCTTGTGCGCCTGGTGCCGGTTATCTGACTGATCCGGGTGAAGACTGTGCTGCGTTCTGCTTCGGTCCTGACTGGTTTGACGGTCCGGTCCCTCACGACATCTATGACGTTAAGACCGGTCTTATCGTCTGTGCCAAAGGAGACGATCATGCTAACTGAACGAATGATGCTGCTTAGCAGCGACCTTTACGATTATACCTTCCAGATGGTTGATGGCGAGAATGAGGCTTACGGCAATGATGCCGGTCGTATCGCCACTGCCGTCCAGAGGGCTTTTGAGGCTGCTACGCTTGCTGACGATCCTGACGAGCTTGCGGCTCGTATCATCCTTGACGCCCAGCGCGATGGTGAGCTTCAGTACGATCTTGAGCTTTGGCCGGAATTGACGCCCGTTAGGGGTAATGCCATGTGCTCCGGTGATGACGAAGTTGACCGTGAGTACGAAGATAAGATCCTTGACGCGCTTGAGCGTGGTAACGAATGGGCCTGGTGTACCGTTCGTGTCACTTGTCAGGTTCCGGGCTATGGTGTCGTTGGTGACGATTGGCTGGGTTGTTGCAGCTACAACAGCCTTGAGGATTTTGAGGAGTGTGCCTATCATGAGGATATGAAGACTCAAGCCCGGCACGCCCTACAGACCGCATTGTCGGAACATTTGGAAAAGCGCTAGGATCGCTTGACAATCGGCTGGGCGCTGGTATAGTTGAGTAGTGGCGGGAACGACAACGAAACGCAAACGGGAGCGAACAATGACCTTTGACGAATTGCTGACACTGGAAGATGAGCAGGATTCGATTCTGCGGGAAGTAGGGATCGCGCTGGATGCTAACGATCATGAGGATGATGTCGAGCGTAGGATGCTCGCGCTTTATGAACATCTTGAGGGCAGTTACAGTCTTGACGATATTGAGGAAGTGAGCGGTTGGTCCCATTGTGGGATGCTTACCTTCTCTGTCGGTAGTCGGGAATATGCCGTTGCTACCGATGATGAGGCCGATGAGGCATGGGATGCGGCGCTTGACAATTATCTGGAGGAGTGCGTCTATCCCGAATTGCCCGACTTTGCGGCTTCTTACTTCGATGAGGAAAAGTGGAAGCGTGACGCTCGTTTCGATGGTAGGGGCCATTGCATCTCCGGGTACGATGGTCACGAGTATGACGTTCGTGAGTTCTTTATCTACCGTGTCAATTGAAACAATTGGGGCGCTGGCCGGGGTTGTACCGACTACAGACCTGAGTTCGATCGGACAGGTTATGACGGGAGAGGGGGTTGTACAGCCTCCGCCGGACGAAATAAATCATCTCCTACAATCCCGGCCAGCGCCCCAAACGGAACAATGAGGGTTACAATGAACGCGCATAAGACAGCGATTAGTCGGAAGGGACCGTCTGCACCGATGAAGTGGCTTGACAAGCATGGGCTGCTTGTAGGGGAGATGCTGGACTTTGGGTGTGGTAAGGGTGCTGACGCCGATGCCTATTGTATGGATCGGTACGATCCTTACTATCAGCCGGTTGTGCCGGGTATGCTGTACGATACGATTACGTGCAATTACGTGCTGAACGTGATCGAATCGGAAGCAGAGCGCTTGACGGTTATAGCGAATCTACTGGCTTTGCTGACCGACGACGGCGTGGCTTACATAACCGTGCGAAACGACAAAGACAAACTGAACGGCACAACCCGAACCGGGACGTGGCAGGGCCACATTGTACTGGATCTGCCGGTCGTGCATAAGTGTTCCGGTTATGTCATCTACAGACTGGAGCGTGGATTATGAGGGCTTGGCAGGTCGTAGCGGCTTGCCTGGCTACAGTGGTCGTAGGGAGCCTGGCGAGTAGGGTGTTCACGTCGATTGCACCGAGAGTAGACTATACGCGGAGCATAGGGAATGGATCGAATATGCTCGATCGCGCTGAACGTGCGGATTCTGACGACAAGATTCTTGCGTGGATTCTTGAGAATTCCGGCGGCCGACTTGACAATCGGCCGGGCGCTGGTATAGTTGAGTAGTGGCAGGGACAACGACAACGACAAACGGGAGCGAACAATGAGTGATCTACAGCGTACTATTCCGGGCTGCGGGCTTGATCCGGTTGTGCCGCCTGCGCGGCTTCCTGACGATGAGGTGATCTGTGAGGATGGTTGGATCTGTAAGCATAAGGATGCTCATTACGATTCTGCCGGCGGCGCTTGGGGTGACCCATCTCTGCGGGATGATCGGGATGTAGAGCTTGTAACGGAATTCCTGATGGGCATGGATGAATGGGTTACGGAGTATGCTACCGGGAATACCGATTATCCTTCGATGTACGATTGCTGCGTATCGGAGGGTCATCACAATTGGTCCGGTCGTATCAAGGAATGGGTTGAGGACAACCTTGAGGTCTGTGAGGATTACGTCGATCACGTCGTTGAGTACATCTGCACCGAGTTGGCAGGTTATGAGGACTGGGAGTGGGAGTACAGTCGTAACGAGTATTCCTGTTACTCCGGTCCGCACTGTTGCATCGACTCGGTCGAGATTGGCGAATATGAGGATCAGATCGAGATTAACGAACATTCGGTCCTTGCCGCGCTTCACGAAGATGGGCGTCTTGACAGTATTCTGGATAACGTCAACTGTGACGTTCATGTGTATCGCCAGCGTCGTAGGGTTCAGAACAAAGAGACCGGTCGTTACGAATACACCGGTGCGGAGACCTATGATCCCTATGGCAGGGAGACCGATCATCCGACTCTTACTACCTATCACAGTCCGGGCGGTCAGTGGCACGCTGTCGTCTTTGAGGATCGTATGAATGAGTTGGTTGAGGAGTTCTTTGAGGATGAGGACGGGTGGGTCTAATTAGACCGCTCGCGTAGGCAGGGAGGGTGATTCGGATTATTTGTGTGGCGCTTACAATATATAGGGGGCAATGGCCCGGCGGTTCGCCACGCTGCCATAGTGCCACGCCCCGCGCGGTCGGCTGCTGTCGCAACCCGGCGGCCGATCGCGCTCCGAACAGCGGCCGATAGGGGCCACAGAAACGAAAGGCGGGTTATGACGATGGCGCTACCTGATTGGGAAGTGCGGGAAACGAAGGTGAGCATGGACGTGACGGTTGGGGAGCTTGTGTCGCTCCTGATGCGATTTGACGATGATACCATCCTTGCGGCCGTTGACGCGCTTGTCAATTATGTCGAGGATGACGATGCTCTCGGTGAGTGGGAATGTAAGATTGCTGCTGCATACCACTGCCGTAGGGCTCGTGAGGATGGATTGGTCTAGAGGGTTGTTGTCTCTTGGGTTAGCTCGGCAGGTTCCTCCCAGCCTGCCGGGCTTTCCTTATGCGCTGGCCGTGCCGGTCGTGCCGATCCTGGCGGCTGGGTACGTTGATGCCGGGAGGTGGGGCTTTGCCGATCGTGCCTATTATATGTATATGGGTTCGGCGATCGGAGCGATCGGCAAACCCGCCGCAAACCACCCAGGCGTTACAACCACACACGATAGTTTAAGAGGGACAAGCCTTGTTTCCGGGCTGTTTGGCAAAACCGGAATAATCGGAATATCCGGAATTCCATTTGACAATCGCGGGGGCGCGTGTAGACTTGTATTGTCGGCCGACAATCGGCCGACCGGCCGACCGGCCGCTGTCGAGTCTAGAAACACGGGAGACCGGTTATGACGATTGCAACGGAATTCGCGGGCGATTGGATTCCACTGGATGGGGCGCTTGTGACGGTTGATGGGCTTCGGTGGAAGATCCGGGTCATGACGTATGACGCGGTTTATCCGGTTCGCCAGTCTGTGACGATGGTGTCGCTTGAACCGACTGCGCGGACTAAGCGCTCTGCGCAGTATGTAGCGGTTCGCGCGGATCTGCGGGATGATTGGTCGATCGACGCATTATCCCTAGAACCGGAACAGGCCGCGCATGTGATACAACAGGCCGACCGGTACATTCGGAACATTCGGAATTCCGGAGAATCTAGTTGACAATCGCGGGGGCGCGTGTAGACTGTAGATAGTGGCCGACCGATCGGCCGCGCGGCCGCTGTCGGCCGCTGTCGAGTCTAAAATCAGGGGAGTCCGGTTATGACGATCAAAGCGAAACATCCGGTTCGGGAGGCTTTTGCGGGTCGTAGCAGTGGCAACGATGGTGGCGCTTATTACAGTACGAAGGGTCATGCGGTTAATGCGTTTGATGGCGAATTGCAGACCTATGACCTTTGTTTCGATCGTGACGATCTGCTCGATTTTACCGGCGATGAGGGTCGTAAGCTTATTGAGATTCATGACGAATTTAAGCATTGTGTCGGTCGTGCGCTTCTTACCTGGTATAGGATGCCTAGCGGTCGTTACGAATTTATCGGTTACATCGCTTGAAGGGGTTGTGCCATGTTGTTCGATCGTGACGAAGTTCCGGATCTTGCGGCCATGAGCGCTGATGAGGCTTGGGAGGCTTGTGAGGCTTTTGAGGATTATGCCTGTCAGTTGGGTGATGACGTTTCTGACGATCGTTTCGATGATCTGATTCGTAAGGCTCGTGAGCTTTATGACACCTATTACACTTTGTTTGAATGAGAGGGTTGCGATGACTATTCCGGTTGATTCGATTGAGATTCCTGAGCGGTTTGTAGCGGTTGCGTCACATTGGTACGATGGTATGGGTGATATGCTTTATGCCGTATCTTCCACCGGCGGCCTTACAATCGGTACAAACTGCCCCGTGACCGATTATACCGATCGTGACGATCAGTTGAGAAAGTGGTATTATTCCATCTGGTGCGATCTTTCCGTTGATGTCGGTCGTGCGCTTCGTGCGGCTCGTAACCTTCGTGACAGTGATACCGATCATGAGGATTATTACGAACGTGAGGATGAGGCCGATTGTCTCGAAGAGTTCGATAAGTGGGTTGATGACGTTTGTGAGCGTCTTGTCGATGAGTACGGTCTTGAGGATTGGGAGGGTTGATGATGGCTAGCACGGTTAGAATGAATGTGCGGAACGCGCTTGTTGGGCTGACTATTCCGGAAGTGCTGGATGTGCGGGCTACGCAGGTCTGGCGCGGTGATACCGAAGGTGTCGGTTATACCGATGAGTGGCTTGATGAGCTTTATGCCGAATATGCGGGCGAGCCCTGTATGACCGGCACAATGGTTACAGACGTTAGACTCCTCGGGACCGGTCTAACCCTTAAAGCCGGCACAACCGTCAAGCTGACGGCTGCAACGAATCTGCCGTATGTACCGGTTGGTTGGTTTGCGGCACCTCTTGACGATCGTGACGATTGGTTGGGTGGTGAGGATGATTCCATCTTGTTGGATCATGAGGATGTTACCGATCTTGTCGAATGGGAGGGTTGAACCGTGGCTTACATCTTTGCGGCTGATATCTTTTGTGACGATTGTGGCAAGTACATCAAACGTGCGGTTGCTGCCGAATCTATCGACGGCAGGGGTCTTGTCGAATGGGTCGATTTTGAGGGTCATGACGATATGACCTACAATGAGCAGATTGACGATATTGTCGATCAACTCGATCGTTTGGATGAGACCTGTTATGACAGTGATGACTATCCTAAGTATTGTTCCGATGATGCGGAAGCTGACTGTCCGCAGCATTGTGGCAGTCACGAGCATTGTATCAATGCCATCGGTATTGAGGGTGGTAAGGATATTGGCGATTGGATCGGCAATGACCTTACCAGCGATGGTATCGAATATGTCAAGGAAGCGGTTCGTGAGGGTGGTCCGGTTGCTGAGCTTTGGAAGGAATACTACGATTGGATCGACTTTGGGGCCTGTTTGGGTGAGTGCGCCATTTGCGGTTGGCCCGGTGTCAACGGTGATGGGCTTTGTCTCGATTGCCAGCGTTGTGACGATGAGTGCAGATATGAGGAATAGTCCGGTTATTCCGGTTCCTGTCTGGTGGCCGCTGTCGGCCGCTGGTCTCCCGGTGGCCGATCGGTGGCCGCTGGTCTCCCGGTGGCCGCTGTCGGCCGCTGTCGGCCGCTGGACGGTCTCCCGGTGGCCGCTGGTCTCCCGGTGGCCGATCGGTGGCCGCTGTCGGCCGCTGGTCTCCCGGTGGCCGCTGGACGGTCTCCCGGTGGCCGCTGTCGGCCGCTGGTCTCCCGGTGGCCGCTGTCGGCCGCTGGACGGTCTCCCGGTGGTCTCCCGGTGGCCGCTGTCGGCCGCTGTCGGCCGATATTCTCTAAAATTTTAACCCTATGCAGCGTAACGAGTTACGTCGATTCTCGGATTATTATTCGGCCGACCGTTTGACAATCGGCCGGGCGCGGGTAGACTGTAGATAGTGAGGGGAAACGAAACACGCAAACGGGAACGAAACAATGGATATCGGAATTGCTTTCTTTGTGACGGTTGTAGCGGTCGCCTGGATTCAAACGAATGTCCTATCGCCGCGAACGTACTGATCCTGACGGTTGGAGGGGTTACGATGTTCTACCTGGTTGTGATGGTTGTGCTGCTTGGGTACGGTTATGACTGGGACGACCTAATGCAACGGTCGAATCGGTCGCAGGAATTGAAGCGACAAGCGGAGATGCGACGGTCAATCCGGTTGGCGCAATTACGCAACGGCTACCGGCCGTGCGGGAGGTAACGATCATGCCGGATGGCGCGAAAAGGCGGCGTAGGTCCAGTTCTGAGGCTCGTAGGGTTTGGTATGCGTACTGGCGGTCAGTACGGTTTTCACGACGGTTCGGATTGTAATGGGAGTGGCGATTATGACACGCGAAGAGATTGTACAGGCTCGGATGGATGCGCGGATTGAAGCGATGGAAGAGGTTGATCGGGAAGTACAGGCTCGGCTGGATGCTCCGGAAGTGCCGGTTCTCAAGGTTATGCGGCCGAATCAACCTTTGACGGTCTGAGGGGTTGTACCGATGGGACTGATTCTAGGGGGCTTCCTGTTCCTGACGATGATATCGGGAATATGGATGATAATGGCGGACCTGACTTTGCCGGATGTGCGGCAATTGCGGTTCGGGCTGATCATGACGGTCGTACCGATGGTGATAGCTTTGATCTTTGTGGCGATTGGGGCGTCGGCTCCGGAGTTTCCGGATGCAACGAATATGACGCTTGAACAGGCGTACCAGATATTGGGGAGGTAGCGATTATGCAGAAAAGGCATTTCAAGATGATTGCAGCGGAGCTGCGGGATCTGCTGGAAAGTACGGAAACACTGGAGGAACGGGCTGTAGCGATTCGGGCGATCAAGCGGATGGCGGCCGTTGGCACCGCCTTTAACGATTATTTCAAGCGGGACGTGTTCTACCGGGCGTGCGGATTGGAGGTCTTGGAATGAACTGAACGAATGTAGGGGTTATAGCGGAAAGTGCCCTAAAATCCGAATAAGTAGCAAAACCCAGGCGACCGGAATGACCGGTTTCCTGGGTTTTGTCGTTGTAATCGAGGTTACGCTACGACCGTCAGGACCGTCAAGTGTAACCCAATCCGCACCCTCGAAATAACCCCTATGAGGGGTATGACCATACCACACCCTACGATCGGGGCAACCTGGAATACCCCTATAGTGGGCCCAAGTGGGTTACACTTTACGACCCCGTAACCCGGAATATCCGGCACAATCCGGCGCAAGTCCAGATGTACCAATTAGTTGGATAAATGGGTTACGATCGAGGGTTACACCTATGACTTACATATAGATGATGATGATGATAATGAAAATAATATAGAGGAGGGTTATGCGTCTTAACCCGTAACTGTAACCCATAGGGCCTATGCTGGTAATGCCGATTGTTCTGGATGTGCAGCTCCAGGATGAATTATCTTGACAACCCCTATACCTGGGAGAATGGGTGTAGGTGGCAGTACCGATACAGATGTACATATAGGCGCAGGCTGCATAACAGCGCGCCACCGCTACAATTGTTTGGATCGCTGCAAATCCCCTATTTGATACACCCCCTACACCCAGTATCCCTGTTATCATCAGTACAACTATACCTGATCAGTGTAACCCCACCCACCTCCCCAACCCCTACACCCAGTATCCCTGGTACAGGTGGTGCAGCC
>Ga0180438_10000442_pt1 | contig 81860 bp, 77 predicted proteins | sample SS_ome_12_FD_132455 | JGI IMG/M metagenome (GOLD analysis project Ga0180438, IMG submission 132455) | Hypersaline lake sediment archaeal communities from the Salton Sea, California, USA - SS_3_D_2 metaG | ecosystem: Environmental > Aquatic > Non-marine Saline and Alkaline > Hypersaline >... | reverse complement strand
CCAGAATTCTTGCGCTCGTATCAAGGGTTTTTCGTATGAGTTCTTCAGCTTGGGAATTCCGGTCTGATTTAAAATAAAGAACCGAAAGGCTTAGCTGTGAATGGAGTGTGTTGGGATGTTCCGTCCCTAAGATTTCCCTGTTAAGCGACAAGGCTTTATTAAGGAGCGATTCGGCTTCATCGAATCGCCCTAGCTCTCGGAGCAGATTCGCATAGTTGACCGAGATGAATACGGTATCCGGTGCCCTTTCCCCGAAAATCTCCTTGAATACCTCATATCCGCGTTCCGTATAAGTAAGGGCTTCTTCGTACTTGCCGAGCTCGGACAAAACCATCCCAAAGTTTATCAGAAGAACGAGGGTGGCCCTGTGACGTTCGCCATTAACCTGAATGGACATTTCCAGCCCTTCCTGCATATTGCGCAGGCCCTCATCATATTTTCTCTGCTCCATAAAAACACGTGCCAGGGATCCCTTGGCAGCGATATAATTCGGATTTTGTGTATCCTCTTTTTTTTCATAATCCCTGAGGAGTTCCAGAAAAATCTCTTCCGCTCCGGGAAAATCCTCCTCGTACAGGAGAATATTACCCAAATTAAGAAGTACTTTGGGACCAAATTTGTACTGAAGCTTTTCGTTTTCGCGAATGACGGAAATGGCCTCCTGGAGCAGTGTTTTGGCCTCGGAATATGCGGCTTTTCCTATCAAGATTTCCGCCAGCTGTTCTTTAGCGTATATCACCAGCTCGTTGTCGGGTCGCAAATTTTTTAGTCCCAACTTCAATGCATCGCGGAACAGGGTCTCCGCTTCTTGAAAACGCTCGTCATAACTCAAAAGTATACCCAGGTCTATCATCGCCGTAATGGTCATGTTATGTTCGGGTCCAAGTGCATTCCTGCAAAAGTCTAAGCACTCCGTCATTATAGACTCGGCTTTTTCGTATTCTCCAAGTCTTCTGTAGGTTGTGCCAAGCTTATTGAGAAGCATGGCTTTGATAGGAGGATCATCATGGAATTCTGTTTCCAGCTTCTCTTCCCAATAGGACAGAACATCTATGACCTTGACATCCCGGCCGCGCTCCATGGGCGAAGGAGAAACCCACATTTCAACCAGAAAATCAGACATTTTTTCCTGCCTGCTCCGGGCGATCCTCTCCTGGCGTTCAGATTTTTTTGCGCTGAGCAAGCTGAATAACGAGATAATGATTCCTAGAGTCAAAGCACTGATAACGCCCCCGGTAATCAGTTTTTTTGTTCTGCGCCTGGGGATTTCCAGGATCCATTTCAAGCGTTCCACTGTATCCAGGGCGCGTGGGCGGTTGGTCGGATCAGCTGCTTTGAGACGCTCGATGAGCTTCCGCAAATTCTCTTCTAGGCCATCCGGAGGAAGAGTATCTCCTTTTTTAGCTTTTACGAAAATTTGCTCTTGAGAAAGGTTTTCTGGATAGGGATGCTTACCTGTGAACAACCATTGCAAAAGCAAGCCAAACGAATACATGTCACTGGCAGATGTCACAGACATGCCCCATGCCTGTTCAGGGCTCATGTACATCGGAGTCCCCATGATGATTCCCTGCTCCGTTTGAAACCCCCCGCCCACCAATACTGTTGGCGCGCTGGCTTCTGTCTGTAGATCGTTTGCCTTTATATCCGACCAATGCATAGTTGTTTTCTGGTCAAGGATTGAAAAGGCCAGTCCAAAGTCCAGAACCTTAACTTCACCACGGTCATTGATCATGATGTTTTCCGGCTTCAGGTCACGGTGAACTATGCCATGGGCATGAGCGTCGGCAAGCACTTCTCCTATCTGTAAAGCAATTTTGAATTTTTTCTCCCTGAACTATATAAACATGCCTATCATAATATATGATTGGGATAAAATCATGATAACCTGTGTGCTAGAATAGCAAATATAAAATCTTTAATAAATAGGATTTTGATGGAAAAAACGGATGTGAAAAATGAATGATTCGGAGGAGAAAATGCGAATCCTTTCTATGGCTTTATGCATAATAATTGTGTTCTCATACAGTGTTTATTCAAGGGGAATGAATGAAACAATCGATGAAGAGTTCACCATCAAATCGGACGGAGAAGAATTATATATCAGAGTACGCGGGCAGAATTCCAATAATCCGGTTCTGCTTTATCTTCACGGAGGTCCCGGTCAAGTAACAGGTCCTTTGTTTTTTCAAGCGTATGCAGGGCCGGAACTTGAAAAACACTTTGTCGTAGGATATCTCCATCAGCGCAATACAGGAAAATCTCCCTCGGTTCCGACCGCAACGCTCACAATCGGGCAATTTGTAAAAGATGTCCATAACATCGTTGAATTTTTAAAAGAAAAATTCCGGAAGGATAAAATATTTTTGCTGGGACATTCATTTGGAGGAGCCCTGGGCTATATGTACTTATCAGATTATGAAGACAATATAGAGAAGTTTGTTTCAGCCGGAAGTGCTTTCAGTTTTATTTCTCTTGAAGACAACGGATACAAGGCTGCATTAGAATTGTCAAAGAAAACCAATAACCAGAAAGCACTTGAGAGATTGGATGCATTGGGTCCTCCTCCTTATGAGACATTTCAGGAGGGAATGGTATGGCGAATGATTATTATGGATATTTTGAATAGAAAGAATGAAGGAATTACAGAAAATCTCCAAATGTCTAAAGTGCTTACGATTACGGGAATTGAAAATATCGATCCGGAATGGCAGAAAAAAATGATTACAACAGCGAGGGCCATGTGGAGTGAGTTGAGTACCGTAGATATTGAAGACGAAGTAAAAAAAATAAGCGTTCCCGTTTTGATGATAGCCGGGGCGAAAGATATCATGGTTCCATTCCGGCTAATGGAAAATGGCTATCAAAACTTAGGCGGGGAGAAGGAATATTTCATTCTTGAAGAAAGTAATCATATGATGTTTATCGATGAGCCTGATTTGTTTGTTTCAAAGGTTATTGAGTTCTTCCGAAAGTAAGGTACACCCTTTGAATTATCTGCATGAAAAATGAAAAATATCGCCTACAAACCTATTCTTTTGCCATATAGTGATAACTAGAGAATTCGAAACGGATTCGTAATCAGTAGTGCCGGGAGTTCAAATCCCCCTGCTGGCTCTTTTATTATCAATGCCTTAGACGAAATCGACAATGATGGTTTTTTGGCGTGGTGTCCGATAAGGACAGTCCTCCCGCGATTAAAAGTCCTTAGTTCTAAAGGTGTCTTTGCCTCCCATGACAGTCAACAGGACGTCCGTTTCTGAAATCTCTGTTGGATCAATCTCTAATATATCCCGGGATAGGATAACAAAATCGGCATACTTACCGGCTGTCAGCGTTCCCCGAATATCTTCCTGAAATACCCCAAAAGCGGCATCGACGGTATAATGGCGCAAGGCGGCTTCAACCGAGATACAACCCTTCGGGTACCATCCGCCGGGGGGATTCCCGTCTTCTGTCATCCGGGTCACGGCCACTTCAATTCCTCTCAAAACATCATAAGTAAAGACAGGGTAGTCACTGCCAAAAATCTGGACCACTCCTGCGTCGTCATATAGCGAAAATGAATCAGCATACTGAGCCCGCTCCGGTCCCAATAGCACGGCGAAGTTTTCGAGTACAGTTGCATCGGGGTTGGCAAACATCGGTTGGGTCGAAGCGATCACCCCAAGTTCCTTGAACCGCTGCACGTCGGACAATTTCGGCATCTCCGCGTGCTCGACCCGATGCCTGCTGTCTCTCGTCCCGTTCACGTTTTGGGCATACTCGAAAGCGTTTAACGCCATGTTTATGGCTTTATCACCGATGGCATGAATAAGGACCTGAAAGCCTTCCTTATCGTAGAGCGCCACCGTTTCATTGATCTCATCTTGTTTCAAGAATGGGAGTCCCGTGCCCCCACCAACGTAGGGCTCGAACATTGCCGCTGTTTTGGCGTCGATCGTTCCATCCAAAATCCCTTTGACCGAAACCAGTTGGATCAGCGGACCACTGAGCTGGTCGCGCAGCTCCTTATACTTCACAATTGCGGCGGCTGAATCCATTCCTTTCTCGAAATCGTAGACGTCGGAAGCCACTCCCTCTTTCAGCCCCATAACCGGCGACAGACTGAATCGGATTTTCAGCTTCCCGGCTTCCTCGGCTTTCTCGTATACGGGAAGGACTTCTAAGGAAGTGGCCGCATCGTGCATGGACGTAAGCCCTGCGGCTGCAGCTTCATCCATCGCCTTGATGAAGCCGTTGTAGACCTGATCAGGTGTCGGTTCTGGAATGAGTCTGCGTATCAATCCCTGGGCGCTTTCCTGGAGTTCACCGGTAGGCTCCCCATCCTGGCCTTTGATGATTCTCCCGTTGGGCGGATCTTGGGAATCTCTTGTTATGCCCGCTAACTCCAACGCTTTGGAATTGCCGAATCCCATGTGACCATCACGGGATGTCAGATAAACAGGACGATCAGGCACGACCTCATCGAGATACGTTTTGTCGACGGTATTATCGGGAAATGCCGCGTATCCCCATCCGTTTCCGGTTATCCAGCTTTCGTCGGGATTTGCCTCGGCATATTCCGCAACGCGGCGCTGAATGTCTTCCAATGTTTCCGCATCGTCCAGCTCGACCTGATTCCCCTTATTAGCGGAACCCATAAGAAAGTGTGTGTGGGAATCCTGAAAACCGGGCACGACCCGCCGGTTTTTCAGATCAATGACTTCGGTCTCATCAGATGCAAGAGCGCGGATTTCCGCCGTGGTTCCAACAGCGACAATTTTGTCTCCACTGATCGCCATCGCCTGAGCCGTGGGTTGTGCATCATCGCCCGTCCATACCTTGCCGTTTATAAAAATCCGATCAGCATGAGGCCCGGCTGGCTTATCTGAAGTGCAGCTGGCAAGGGCCAGAATCATCAAAAAGATCCCCAGTTTTTTGTTCATCGACTTTCCTCCAATAAAAAGTAGCTACCTGACACTTTATTTCAATTTTCCTCATTAGTAAATGTCAATCTTCTTTTTTTAGTAATTTGAAATTTGCAGCTACTCCGTTTTTGGCAGTTGAGAAACCAGGCTTTCGCCACCCTTTCGTCATTCCATTCAAATCCGATTGACATCCCCTTCTGTAAATTGATAGTCTGTCCGCGCAAAGCAGGGGAGATAAGTTAGCTAATAAATGCCCCAAATGCAGTTCTGACAATACTGTGGACTCAAAGTTCTACAAAGAATGCGGAACGCAGCTTCTGCCACTAATAGAGGCCCCCGAAGTCACCAAGACCCTTGAAACGCCTCCCCAGGAGTTAACCAGAGGAACAACATTCGCTGGACGTTATGAAATCGTTGAAAAACTGGGAACAGGGGGAATGGGGAGTGTGCGGAAGGTAGGCAACAACCTGAGAATCACAGCACAGCTCATTGATGCAACAACGGATGAGCATCTCTGGGCAGAAAAGTACAGCGGTACGCTTGATGACGTGTTTGACATCCAGGAGAACGGCTCGCGTTCCATCGTAGAAGCACTCATCTGATCCCGATGATTGGGATACCTTGTTTTGGCTGAGTTATGTCTTAACGGCAATTCTGGGTAAAAAATCAGATGCGGTTCCACTGGTCCAGAAAGTGTTAGAAATTGACCCCCTCACTCCTTCCAGTCAAGCAGTTCCAGCAATGCTGAATTGAATGGAAGGTCGGTTCGATCTTGCCTTGGAGCATTTTGACAAATGGAGACAAATGGAGCCTGACAGTGTTGTAGCTAAATAGTATTATGCCCAGCGTATGCAGCATTAAATGAGGGTGTTAAGAATTGGGCCTGGAACGATTTCCATTTGCCCTGGTATGAAGCAGAATGCTTTTCATTGCTGGATGAGAGACAAGAAGCAATAAATTGGCTGGAACATGCTGTTGACCGTGCATTCATCAACTGGCCTCTTTTCGCAGAACTTGATTCTTTCCTCGAAAACATCCGTGGTGAGCACCCGCTTCAAGAAGCTCATGGAAAGGGTCAAACAGAAATGGGAGAATTTTGAGGTGTAAGCGGACTGATGCTCTTAAAAATCTTTTGGATCTTTATTCTTCCGCAGGATATTTTCTTCAAAGAGGGTATTTTTTTCGGTCACGGCTTCTTAATGTTCTTACCATGCCTACGGCCCTTCCTTTCCCTACGCCCGCCACGCCAATGGGGAAAACCATGCTTGTCCCTGAGGAGGAAAATCTTGCCTTGGAACCGGATCTCCCTGGCAATAAGGTTGGGCTCTTGTCGGTCGGAGAGATAGAAGGATCCGACAACCTCCAAATTTTCTCCCTTGTGAAAACTCATATCATAGAACCAGACGGGACTGACTTCAACATTGTAGATTGTATGCGTCCCTTTCTCCTCCAGTTTGAGCACGACAAAGGGTGCCGAGTTCCTGTAGCGCTGTTCCGTGCTGATCTCGCGAATCGTGCCCTCAATTGTCCTTTCGCTGTTCACGTTGTAAAAGCGCGGGGGTTTTTGACTGATTGAGAAAGTCGTCAACAGAAACAGGCTGGCCAGGAAAATCACACGACGCTTCATTGCTCACCACCCAAGGCCTGATTCCAATTGAATCCTACCGAAATAAAATGGCCACTCCAATCAAAATAGGGATCGTTCGAACGATTGAAAATGTACGCATATGAGAGGAAGATGGATATGCGGGGCCAATTTTTCTGGAGGCTCACATCAATATGTACACGGCGGTCTTTGCGCGTCAATCCCAGGGGCTCTTGCATAGGACTTAAGCTCTCGATCCCCGGAAAACACCTGTCCGAATACGCATATTCCGTTTCCAGCTCGATCAACCAGGGCATCAACATCGTTAACTGACCCCTTATCTGATACCCCTCCCATGAGAAGCAGTCGTAAAATGGATTTTCAATTTTATAAAAATCCTGGATACACGTAAAAGGATTTCGCCCCGATAGAATCCACTGCCTCATTATACTGAAATTGAGTCCGATTTTGCTTCCGAGACTTTGCGCCAAGAGTGATGACACAGAGAAAAATTGAATCCCCTTGGCTTTTTGTTGAACCTGGTCCGGAGATGTCGGCTGCCCCAGGTTTTGTTGCTCCTCGTTTCCGCTTCCCCCGGAGACTGGGGGGTTTCCCTTTTGAAGGTTGTATTCTTTCTCCTGATCGAGATGCATAAAATGTCTGTATCCCCAACACACTTCGACTTTAGCCGTCGTTCTGGTCACGAAATACTTATCGAGGGATAAAAGCAAGGATTGGCTCCAGTAATCCAAGAGGGAGGCTTTATAATTCCTGTAAATAAAGGAGTAGTTCGATTTCAGGATGGAGGTCTGGCTGAGATAGCTCTTAAGCGAGGTGAACGCATTGAGGGATATAGAATTGAAATCACTGTATTTGGACTTGTAGAAGGTTCCGCTTCCTAACAGAGAAATATACAGCGCTGTCTTGTTACCGAAGGAACAAAGGTAATCCAGGCCCAAATCTTGGGTATAGAAGTTTTCCTTGGGATTTTCCAAAAGATAGGTATAGTTGCCATAAGTGAAAATAGAAAACCGGTTCAGGTTTTTATCCAGAATAAAACTCAGGCTGGAAACCTGATTATCGGCGGCTGTAGCCCGACGGAAGAGGAGGTCTGTTATATTTTGGACAGTAGATATCGTGATAGAATCCGCACTCAAGACAGGGCTCAAAAGCAGCACTGCCAGAACCACAATTTTTGTTGTTTTCGTTCCTTCCGCACCCCTATTTCTCATCGGCCTTGGTTAGGATTATTTTAGTTTGCTTGCATTTCTCTCAGGCAAGTATGAGTGCAAGAGGTGTGCCATAAGACTATCCTCCTGATAACAGTGAAGTTACGTTAATTTTGGAATGACAAAATTCGACAAGTTTGTCGGTAAGCCTACAAAATTGTCAGAACTTATCCCCGAAATGGAACCAATGCATTGCTTCGCCAGAAACAATACTTTGCGTTTATTTTCAGCAGATTAATCGTTTCTGTTGGAAACTGATTCGTAATCAGCAGGTCGGGGATTCAAATCCCCTGCCGGTTCTCTTTTTCCCTTGGAGATCACTTGATTTTTAAAACTCCCCCGTGATCCAACGGAATCCAATGTTGAGCCATTGATCTTGTCGTTTTAGGTGTGATAGTCTTATTTTGTTGATAAGTTGGTGGAAAACGGGGAAAATCGTGAGGGGTTTTGGCCAAAGTAAAAAAGGAGATTTTATAATATGAATGAATTTCAACCCTTTGCACATGAAGTGATGGCATCACAGAATGAGAAGGAGGTGGATTATAATCTATCTGAGAGTGGTGTTCACCCTCTTCTGCTTAGAGAACTACTGACTGATAATCCTGACTATATTGAAACATTGCTGGCGACGGAAATAGACTACGCCCACGCCAACGGCAATCCGGAACTCAGAGAAAATATCGCTGCACTTTACTCCGGTTGCACCCCAGGTAATGTCCTCGTTACCGTTGGCGCTATTGAAGCCAATTATAACTCGATCCATACCATTCTCCAACCCGGAGATGAAATGGCAATCATGCTACCAAACTACATGCAAATCTGGGGAATTGCCAAAAACCATGGCCTGAAGATGAACATCTTTCATCTCTGTGAAAATAATGGCTGGCAGGTTGATCTGGATGAACTAAAGCAGGCGGTCACGCCCAAAACAAAGCTGATAGCCGTCTGCAATCCCAATAATCCCACCGGCTATATTCTTACCCGTGTAGAGATGAATGCTATCATTAATGCAGCAGAAAGAGTGGGCGCCTGGATCCTGGCCGATGAAGTTTACACTGGTGCTGAGCGAATTAAAGATGAAGAGACTCCTTCCTTTTATGGCCAATATGATAAGGTCATGGCTGTGGGTAGTATGAGCAAAGCTTACGGGTTACCGGGACTTCGCGTTGGCTGGGCTGTCGGGCCTACTGATACCATCGAAAAAATCTGGAGAAGACACGAATACACCACCCTCAGTACTTCAATTTTTTCAAACAAACTGGCTGCATTGGCCCTCTCCGTCAATGTGCGACCTCGAATCATTCAGCGTACCCGTAATTACATACGCAAAGGATTTCCCCTGTTGCAACAATGGATTGACCATCAGAAGGATACCTTCCGGCTGGTGCCGCCTCAGGCTGCAGCCATCGCTTTCGTGCGCTATCAATTGGATGTAAACTCTACCGAATTGGCCAATCAATTAATCCACGAAAAGAGTGTTTTGATTGTGCCTGGTGATCACTTCGGTATGGACAAGTTTATTAGAATTAGCTACGGGCTGCCTCAGAATTACCTGACAGAGGGTTTAAAGCGAATTCAACAACTCGTAACAGAGATTAAGGATAAACAGGGCAACATCTGAAGCGAGGAAACAGGGGCGCATTTCTGAGAACTTCTGTGGCAGAATTGCGCTGCTTCTAAGGAGGCGTTTAACTAAAACTCAATGGTTTGTAGATTTGGGCGAAAATGTGGTCGACGTAAGAGTCTCACACGGCTAGAATGGATCCTTCCTATTTTTCTCCAGACATTTTGGAGTTCCTGAGACTTTTATCTATTCATATTGTTCGATATCTGATTGTCGATGGGGAAGCTGTGATCCATTGTGGTCATGCTAGATTGGCCGCCGATATTGATATGTGACACTGAGGAGACACACGGGGGGAAGTCTATATCAGGCTCACATGAATCCAATTGACACGATTTCCCCGAATCTATATTCTATACCCAGCAAAGGACAGGGAAACTGTGACTGTCAAATGTCCGAAGTGTGATTTCAAAAATCCAGACGACACATTCTATTGCGGTAAATGTGGAACTCCTCTCAAACTTGCAAAATATGCTTCTTTTACAAAGACTCTAAAAACACCTTCCAAAAGATTTAAGAAAAATGTTGTGATTGCAAAGAAGTGCAAAATCATTGAAAAGCTCGGTGAAGGAGGGATGGGTGTTGTCTATAAAGCAAAAGAAACCAGGCTTGACCGCACTGTGGCTCTGAAATTCCTGCCGTCTGAGCTGATAAGAGATGAAGAGGCTGAAAAACGGTTCATCCAGGAGGCAAAAGCTGCTGCGGCCTTGAATCATCCTCATATAGGCATAATCTACGAAATCGATGAAGCGGATGCCCAGACGTTCATATCGATGGAATACATCGAAGGCCAAAGCCTGAAGGATAAACTTCACTACGGGCCTATGGATATTGATAAGACCAAGGATATAGCCATACAGGTTGCAGAGGGACTTAAGGAAGCTCACGAGAAAGGTATTGTCCACAGAGATATAAAGCCGGCTAACATAATGATCACAAAAAAAGGTCTAGCCAAGATCACCGAATTGAGGGTTCTAACGAATGGAAAGAGTCAAACTCGAATGGGAGAATTTTGAGGTATAGGAATGCAATGCCCTAAATGTAAAAGTGATAACCCGGACACTCTGAAGTTCTGTGGGGATTGTGGGGCTCAGCTAAGCCAGGACATTCCGGAGGTCACCAAGACTCTCGAAACTCCTGTCCAAGAACTTACTAGGGGTACTTTGTTCGCTGATAGGTTCGAAATCATCGAAGAACTCGGAACTGGCGGGATGGGAAAGGTCTATCGAGTTGAGGACAGAAAGTCTAAAGAAGAAATTGCCTTAAAGCTCATTAGGCCTGAGATTGCAGCGGATGAAAAAACGATCGATAGATTCAGGAATGAACTGACAACTGCCCGAAAGATTAGGCATAAAAACATTTGTGGCATGTACGACCTTGGCGAGGACAAGGGCAGTTACTACATTACAATGGAGTATGTGCCCGGTGAGGATTTGAAAAGTCTTATTCGAAGGGTAAGAATCGATACGGGCGCAGCTATCAAGATTGCCAAACAGATATGTGAAGGGCTTTCCGAGGCACATAGGCTTGGTGTGATTCATCGTGATCTAAAACCCTCGAATATCATGATCGACAAAGCCGGCGATGCTCGTATCATGGATTTTGGGATTGCTCGGTCCATTAAAGATAAAGCATTAACGGGTGACAATGTCATAATCGGAACGCCTGATTACATGAGTCCAGAGCAAGTGGAGGGAGAAGAATTAGATCGACGATCCGATATCTACTCTCTTGGTGTGGCTCTTTATGAGATGTTAACCGGAGAGCGGCCTTTCAAGGGAGATACTCCCCTAAGTGTGGCCATAAAACACAAATCAGAGACTCCTCCTAATCCGAAGCGGTTGAATGATCGGATCCCGGATCGCTTGAGCCGTCTGGTGCTGATATGCTTGGAGAAAGATAAAGAGAAGAGATATCAATCTGCGGAAGAACTCTTGTCTGCTCTTACCAAGATTGAGGAGAAAAAACTTCACATAATTGATAAAGAGCAAAAGAAAAAATCTATCGCAGTGTTGCCTTTCGCAGATATGAGCCCGGAGAAAGACCAGGAGTATTTTTGCGATGGCATAGCCGAGGAAATTATCAATGCCCTGACGCAGATCAAGAAACTCAAGGTTATAGCCAGAACTTCTGCCTTTATGTTCAAGGAAAAGCATGAGGATGTACGGGAGATCGGGGCTAAGCTCGGTGTCGCGCATTTATTGGAGGGCAGCGTTCGCAAAACCGGAAACCGCCTGCGAATTACAGCTCAACTCATTAACGTTGAGGATGGAAGCCATTTATGGTCCGAGCGTTATGACCGGGAAATGGAAGACATCTTTAATGTTCAGGATGAAATTTCATTACAAATCAGTAAAGCTTTAAAATTGAAGCTGTTGGAAACAGAAGAGGCTTCCATCGTTAAACACACCACTGAGAATGTGGGGGCTTATAATTATTATATGGAGGGCCGGTATTGCCTCAATAAAAACACAGATGAATGGATTCGAAAAGCGATTATCCATTTTGACAAAGCGATTCAGGAAGATGAAAATTACGCGGCAGCCTATGCCGGCTTGGCTGAAACCTATATTCATCTTTATGGAGGGATCGGCGTAATGGCAGCCAAAGACGACATACCAATAGCACGGAAAGCTGCTCAGAAAGCTTTGGCTATCGATCCGGAGCTCGCCGAGGCCCATGTGGCCATGGGTATGATTGCACTTTATTATGATTGGGATAGGACTAAAATAAAAAAGTGTTTCACAAAAGCCATTGAACTGAGTCCAAATTATGTCAAATCATACATATGGTATGCCGCCTATTTTATATATTTTGAGAAAGATTATGCTCGTGCTTTAGATCTGATAAAAATAGCTGTAGAACTGGATCCCCTCGATTTGCTTTTAAAGGTAGTTAAATTGAATATCTACACCTGGGAGAAGAAATTTGATGAAGCCTTGGGTTACTGCCAAACCTTGATCGATCTCGAACCAGCCTATGCCATGGGACATTATTTTCTTGGAATGATTTATGGATATATGGGCCTGTTCGATAAAGCGATCAGTAGGCTGATGGAAGCCATTAAACTGGGCGGGCGTTCCATTCACCATATCGGATTGCTCGGATACATCTATGCCCGTGCTGGTCAGAAGGCAGAGGCCAGAAAATTGTTGGATGAGATTATGCAGAGAGTGGAGCAGGGATCCGCCTCTTCTTCCTGGGTAGCGAGAGTTTACGCCGGACTTGGGGAAACGGATAAGGTGTTTGAATGGCTGGATAAGGCGTATACAGAACGTGATATGTCATTGATTTACATTAACTGTGAGCTGGAATTTGCTGAAGTGCGTTCAGATCCAAGGTTTAACATATTATTGAAAAAAATTGGATTGATTACATGATTGGTATAATCCTCTCCCTTTAAAAAATCCTGTAGAATCTTGTTGAAGGGGGAATGTGTGTTGTTCATAGATCTCACAAATAATTTTATTTTCAACAACTTTTAGTTTCTGTTGGATACGGATTCGTAATCGGCAGATAGGGGCCAATCGCCCTGCTGGTTCTTTTTTTAGGCGATCGGGAGAAAGTCTCTTTATCAAACATGTCCATAGTCATACAGGTTTTCCTCAACATATAGTTTTAATGTGCAACTTAAAGGGTGGAAATTTCGTCGTAATGAGTAGATGCTCAAACAAGCTATAAAGCTAAGATCTTTTTGTACGGTTTGTCAAAAAGGAGAATTTCTCATGAATTGTAGAATGGTGTTTGCGCTATTGATGACCATAACCTTGGCTGCATCTTCCCCTTTAAGGAACGAGAACGTTGTATCGGGAGGTGCCGCCGAGAACGGGGCGCTTTCTCTTACCAAAAACGAGATGGTCTGGGGACTCATGCAGGTATGGGCGGAAACAAAATTCAACTTCGTGTATTTCGACCAGGTCCCTGATCTGGAATGGGATAAAGAGGTGCAACTGGTGATCCCCAATGTGTTAGCGGCCAAAGACAACATCGAATATTATAAAATCTTGCAAGAACTTGTCGCAAGACTTGATGACGGTCATACCTTTATCCTGCCTCCTGAGCTCATCAATGGGGCGTATGACAATCCTCCGCTGGAATTTCAGATGGTCGAAGGGAAAGTCATACTGACTCGTGTTGGGGATACAAAAAAGATCAGAGAGGCAGGCCTTCGCCCCGGTTTGGAGCTGGTGGCTGTCGGTGAGGATGTCCCGGTTTGGGACAATTTCAGAGACAATGTGGCGAGATATTTCCAGGGTGGAACGGAGCAATGGCGCAAAGCATTTGGCCTTTTTTTACTCCTCAATGGACCGAAAGACAGCACAGTCAAACTGCAGTTCAGAGATCCCGCGGGAAACTTGAACAAAGTGGAGTTGACGAGAAACTCCAAAAACGATGATGGCAGTGACTTTGTTCACTGGATCTTGGGCCATTTGATCCCTCTCGAACACCGAACACTCGGAGACGGCTTCGTCTACTTCAGGTTGCCCAGTTTTGGGTTTGACAGGATTGTCGAGGAATTCAAAGAAGCCTTTAAACGTTTGGATCCGGCTCAAATTCGAGGCATGATCCTCGATATTCGGATCAACAGCGGAGGTTCCAGCGATAAGGCTTATAGCATTATTTCGAAACTGATTGATCGCCAAATTGAAACCTCGAGATGGAAAACAAGGAAATACCTTCCGGCATACCGCTCCTGGGGACAACCTGAGGAATGGTTTGAGATGCAGCCGGGGAAAATATCACCCACGGACGGCCCTAGATACATCGGTCCGCTCGTTGTTCTGATCGGGTCCCATACGGTCAGCTCAGCAGAAGATTTCGTTATCCCGTTGGATTACGCGAATCGGGCTCTTTTGATCGGGAGTAAGACCGCAGGAACGACCGGAAATCCCTTGACGGTTACTCTCCCTGGAGGCGGAGTTTTCCGAGTATGTTCCAAAAGGGATTCCTATCCGGACGGCAAAGAATTCGTCGGATTTGGAATAGACCCGGATATTACTGTGGAGCCAACGCAACAGGACATATATGAAGGCCGAGATCCCGCCTTGGCAAAAGCGATCGAAGTCATTTCAAATTGGAACCGATACGAACATCTGCTTAAAAAATAACAGAAACAGTTTTTAATTGGAATACATCGTTTAATGCGTGGAAACTGCTCTGGGAGCAGGTGCCGCTGCATATGGTTTTGCCGCCGTTGTTTAATTCGCTCAAAGAACTTTGTTTGTTCATATCATTGCTCCACACCTTTCGAATTGTTCCCCTTTTTACCACCGATTAACACCCTGAAGTAACAATATCACATTCAAAACGCCGAGGCCAACGGGACTTCGCCGAAAAAATTTCTTCACAGAGGAGACACCGTAAAAGTATTTCCGGCTTTGAATTTGAAAGCGTCCTGTCATAAAATGGTGGTTCCGTAAAGGATTCAAAGGAAAAAATGAAAGAAAGGACCGGATCCAGCCCCGGGGGCCGGTTACCGGTGCTTTGAAAGGAGTTGATCTATGGATTCGATGAAAAAGCATCTGATAAATGTATGGGGAATACGGCTTTTTCTCTGCATCTTCTTTTTGTCCTTGGGGGTTTTATTTGCGCGGGAGGATGTCTCGGTTCAGGATATTGACAAAGAATACACCCGGTTGATTCGGGAGGCGACCACGAAGCCGGAGTTTCTGAGCCCCCTAACCGACTACCTCCCAAAGGCTGAGGGGGTACCGACACCTAAAGACGTGCTGGGCTATATCGCCGGTGCGCCCGGAAAATTGACGTACTATAGCGACATAGTCAAATACATGAACACTCTGACCGATGCTTCGCCCCGCGTGCGCGTTTTTCCCATAGGGAAAACTTCTGAGGGAAGGGAGATGATCATCGTGGCCGTTGCCGATGAAGGGACCATGAGCGACCTTCAAAGATACAAGGACCTGGTCGGTAAACTGGCCGACCCGCGGCAGGTGCAAACAGAAAAGGAAGCCAATGCCCTTATCGCCCAGGCCAAACCAATCTACTGGCTGACAGGGAATCTCCACTCGCCCGAAACCGGGGCAGCGGAATGCGCTATGGAGCTTGCCTACAGGTTGGCTGTTGATGAAAATCCGACTGTCAAAACCATACGCGAGAATATGATCGTCCTCATATCTCCCTCCATCGAACCCGATGGTCATGACAAACATACGGACTGGTTTTATAAGTACAACCGAGATGTGGCCGATTACAGGAAAATCAGCTCTGTCCCTTTTTGGGGAAAGTATACCTATCATGATAACAACAGGGACATGATTTCTATCTCGCAACCTGAAACCATGAATGAGGTCAAGGCGTTCTTCGAGTGGCATCCCGTGGTTGTCCAGGACAATCATGAATCCGTCCCCTTTCTTTACGTCATGTCGGGAACAGGCCCCTATAACACGACCTATGACCCGAGCTTGACCTCTGAATGGAATCTGATCGCCTGGTGGGAGGTGACCCGGCTGACGTCGTTCGGCATGCCGGGCGTCTGGACGCACGGGTTCTGGGATGGCTGGGCTCCGAATTATTTCTTTTCTGTAGCCAACAACCACAACGCCTTGGGCCGGTTTTACGAGACTTTCGGGAATGCGATCGGCAACACCCTGCAAAGGGATTTGACGGAGGACCGGTTCGGTTCGACCAAAAAGGAATGGTTCCGTCCGATTCCCACTTACAAAGATGTTTTGTGGTCCATGCGGAACAACATTAATTACCAGCAGAGTGCCGACCTGGCTGCATTTTATTTCGTGGCCTCGAACAAAGACTATTTTCTGAAAAACTTCTGGGAGAGAGGCACGAAAGCTCTCGAGCTCGGTCAAAAGACGCCGCCCTATGCCTTTATGGTTCCCGCCGATCAGAAGGATCCTGTGGATACCGCCTACCTGATCAACGTTCTCTTGAAGCAAAGAATAGAAGTGCATCGGAGCACCGGCCCGCTGAGTATCGGGGATGCCAAATATCCCCAGGGAAGCTACGTCATACGGATGGATCAGCCCTACCGGAATCTTGTTCTCAACCTTCTCGGAATACAGAAATATCCCGAGGATGCACCCCGGTCCTATGATGACACCGGTTGGACACTGGGCCTCCATATGGATGTGGAAACCATTGCCGTCGATGATAAGGCGATTTTGGACGCCGAGATGGCTCCGGTGACCTTTCCTGTGCGTGCCGAAGGCACTGTTGCCGGAAGCGAAGCAAAGGGGGCGTATCTCATCGAAAACAGAACCGTAAACAACATGTTCGTCGCCCGTTTGCGTTTGAAAGATTTTACCGTCCTGGCGGCGGAGAAACCTTTCGATGCAGCGGGAAGAGGTTTTCCGGCTGGCTCCATGATCATTCCGGTCGGAGAAGCCTCATCCGATGTCCATCGCATCCTTCAAGACCTGACTGCGGAATTGGGATTGAAGGTCTTCGGTTGCAATACAGTTCCCGATGTCGCGACGCATGAGCTGGACCTTCCGCGCATAGCCATTTATCACACCTGGTTCAGCACTCAGGATGACGGTTGGACCCGTTTTGCCTTCGATCAGCTGGGCATTCCTTTCGATATGATTCACAAAACGCATCTGAGAAAGGGCGGGCTAAAGGATAAATACGACGTCATCGTTTTCAGCAACTGCCGGGGTCGTAAAGGGGCGGACATCGTTAACGGAATTGATCCTGCCCGCCGGGGTCCTTTGGCGTTCGTCAAGTCTGACGCATTCAAACACCTGGGCACTCCGGACTCTTGTTCCGACATCACGGGCGGTATGGGACTTGAAGGGATCGTGAATTTGGGCAAATTCGTCGAGGAAGGCGGTCTGCTCATCCTCCTGCACAATCCAGTACGGGTTGCGGTGGATTATGGCCTGCTGAGAGGCATCGATATTTCCCGCCCAGGTTCCTCCTTCTATAATCCCGGTTCGCTTCTAAGGGGAGAGGTGGCGTCCGAGTCCCATCCCGTCGTTTACGGCTACGGTAAACACCCCGTCATCTACCGTAGCCACTCCGGGCCGCTCCTTGAAGTTACCGAGGAGATGGAACGCCATGTGGTCTTGAAGTATGCTCAAGAAGAACCCTTATGCCTGAGCGGCATCTTAACTGGGACTGAAGATATCAAAGGAAAGGCCGCCATCGTGGACGTTCCCAAAGGGGCAGGCCATATCCTGCTCTTTACGTTCAATCCTTTCTGGAGGGACCTGAGCCGCGGCAATTACTGGTTCGTCTTCAACGCCATTCTCAACTACAACGATTTAGCCCTAGAGGATTAATCTGCCGATTTTATGTGCGCAGAGAGAAATAAAATGCCTTGATTTCATGCTGTCGAAACATCTTCCTTCCGGAATGTGTTTGACAGCTGCGGCGATCGATGATATTTCTCTGAGTGAGGCATACGTTCAAAAATTCCATGATGAATGATCACCGAGCTAACATTACATAGTTTCTGCAGCAAGCTAGTGGATCGGATTCCTCTGATAGCGGATTTCGCCATCGACAAGCGTAGCCACGATTTTCTCTTCCATCTCCCAGAGGAGTTTGGGATTCCGCTCCAGATCGAAGATATCCTCGAGATCGAGGATGACCAGATCGGCCACATGGTCTTTCTTGATGCTTCCCTTCCAGCTTTCGGCGAAAGTGCTGTACGGCCCCATGGCACAGGCACTGATCAGGGCCTCTGAAATTCCTACCGTCTCATCCGGGAATTCATCTTTATCTGTGCCGAAGCTCTGTGGCTTCTGGGCTTGAATCTCCCTGGTGAGCATGAAATAGATGCCCATCCATGGGTTGTGAGTGGTCACGGGATAGTCAGAGCCGCTCGGGCAAATCACGCCGTTTTCGAAATAGGAGCGCAGGGGAGACCATCTCGCCATTCTCTCAGGCCCAAGATTTTCCCTGAAGGCTATGCCCTCCTGCCAGCCGAAGATAGGTTGGACATGGGCCATGATATTGTAGGTGCTCATATCCTCGATCAAGTGTGTCGTAGGTTCCAGCGGCAGGTAGGCATGTTCAATAGCCCACCGGAAATCCCATTCGGTTTCCTGAGTCTGTTTTCTCCCTTTCCAGATGGAAAAATCTCCGTTCCTTACGGCTTTCATCAATTCGATATAGAGGTCTACCGTAAATCGCATAGCCTGATCACCGCAACAGTGGGTGTTCAGGTCGAGCCCCCCCTCAAGGGATGCCTTGTATGTATCTCTTCGGCCTTCGTAATCGGATGTGACAGGGTTGCCGCAGTTGGGTTCCTTCTCTCCGAATTTGGAAGGATTGTAGAATGGCTCGGAGAGCCAGGCACTTCGTGTCCCGCAACCGCCATCTGAATAGTACTTGGTTCCGCGCCAGCGAAAGTACCTGTCGTTGAGGTTCCTCACCACATACATTTTTGATAGATCTTCCTTTATATAGGAAGCAGGATGGTCTTCCGGGGAAAAATAGATGCCATGGAGGATTTCCAGGAGGCGGATTTTTAGATAGCCCCTGAGCTTTGCCTCGTGAAAAATTCTCATGCTTGAGCCCATATTGTCTTCAGCGGCTCGAAATGCGGTGACTCCCCATCTGAGATACTCTTCGCAGGTTCTCTTGACTCCGACCACCTGTTCATCGAAGGGGAGGGGCTGCGGGCCATACTTTTTATAGTTCGGGTGGTTGGTCACCAGTCCAGGCGCAAATCTTCCGATAAAGACGCCGCTTGGTACCATCACTTTCCTGTTCAGGGCCTCAATGAAAAGCTCCTCTCGGTAGATATGGTCTGTTTTTTCCCAGGTAGGAATGTTGCTGTATGCAGCCGGATCAGCCTTTACTTTCTCCGGAGTCGGATCTTCTGTCCACCAGGCTGGCCATGTGTTGGGATCCTCGTCTTCCACTCCCAGAATCCGTCTCAAGGCTTCGGTGTTATAGAGACTTCCCAGGTATACCCGGCTGAGCTCAACGAGCTGGCCTTCCCCAGTTATGCTGTCCAAATCCCAGCGGTTGGCCATCCTTTTGTACTTGTACTGATCCCACATCTGTCCGAGAACCCACTCTTCTTTCCCTACCGAATTTTTCTCGATAAAGCCTTTGATCATCCGGACGATTTCCTCAGCGCTCATAGCCATTGTCAAATCGACCCCGCGTTTGAGGTCGTTTCCCAATCCCAGGGAATGACAGTGGGAATCCGTCAGGCCGGGAATGACCGCCTTTCCCTCCAAGTCAAGGGTTTTTGTCTCCGGTCCCTGCCAGTTATTCACTATTTCGATGGATGGGCCAACAGCCACGATCTCTTTTCCCTTTATGGCCACAGCGCCATTTGGGTAGATGGGAAACTGGGCCGTCATTTTCTTAATCTTATAAGCACGGGCCCGAATTTTTTCCAGGACAGAGTTGTCAACCGTGACGATCTGGCCGTTGGTGAGGATGAGGTCTGCATAGACCTCGGCTGCTTTACCTAAGGTGAAAAAACCTGAATAAACCAAGACAAGAAGTAATCCGACCACATACGTGCTCTTGCTGGACATTGTAGCTGATATTTTTTTCATCTCTTTCCCTCTAATGCGATTTTTACTGCGCCCCATTGTAATCGAGAAAGATGTGTATATCAATCCGTAATAGGGATATGCCTTTGATTTGGGGGCTTATGAGGCGGAAGTGGCCGAATCAAAAAGATTCTAGAGTCCTTATAGTGGCCACAAGAGAACAGAAGAGAATTAATAGTACCAACAGGAACGGGGCGGAAACAAATTTTCAGTCCAGTCCAGTCCCTTTTTGATAAGTTTCTTTGAGAGCTTGAGCCCCATTGCCACAGTTTGTGAATCCGACGAAAGCGACATTCAGGGCCGGATAAATGTATATTTGAGCGAAAAATGTGCCACCGCTTCCTGCTGCCGCGCTGAGATATCCATCTTCTTTTTTGACTATTCCCCAGCCGTACCCGAACATGACCTCCCGGTCCTGGTTGCTATTCATGTACATTTCTCGGAGATTCGCTGTGACATGAACGCTGTGAATTGTCGCATACTCTTTTTGACCCAGCAGTTTTCCCTTTCCTTGCAAACCGAGCAGATGCTCCCGCACATAACGCGCATAATCAAGTATGCTGCAGTGAACGCCTCCGCTTGGATTCATCCACGCCGGAAGAACATATGTGTCATCGAGCTTTTGCGGGATAGGCTTGTCTGGATTTTTCTGATTGGGGTAATGTCCGCGTGGCTGGTCCGGATCTGATTCGGAAGCAGGCCAGCCCCCGATCTTTGTTGTATTCATGCCAAGAGGACGAAATATCCTTTCCTGCAAAAGGTCCTCATAGGCCTTTCCCGCAGCCTGTTCAACAATGTAGCCGATAATTGGCCATCCAATATTGGAGTAGATCACTTTGGTTCCGGGTTCGGCAATGGGCTCAAGGCTTAATGCCAGCTTTGTTACTTCACGGCGTTGCTCGCTTGGATCAGGGTATTCCACGGGTATTTCCTGCCAAATTCTTTTGACAATCAGCGGGTCTTCAAACTGAGTCTGTTGGAAGGCCATAATACCTGCTTTGTTGCAGAGCAGATCATGAATCGTGGCCGTACGGTACTCATCTCGTTTCGGCATGTCCGGAAGGGCTTGCTCCAGTGTCATGTCGTAGGCCAATTTCCCTTCGTTGACAAGTATTGCGAAGAGCACTGCTGTCATTGATTTTGTCGTCGATCCGATATGGAATCGGCTGTTCTCGCGGGCGGCTTGTTCTTCCCCATAGACGATATTGCCGACAGTCGCCTTTGCAATAATGTCTTTGCCATGCACGAGCGCTGCGGACATAGCGGGCTGATTATGCTGTTCAATCATTTCGGTCAGCAACTCCGCAAGGGCTTCATCATTCTGTATCACGGGATTCCATTTCTTCTCAACACAAACGATTCCGAGAGACAATTGAATGATGATAAGCGCGGCTAGCAGAAACATTCCTCTTCTGCTCATTCCGGCAAGCAAATTGTTATTCATTTTGAATCTCCTTTATTCGTATGCATCAGCACAAGCTTTCCGACTCGAGTTAAATATATTATAAATAATTTAAAATTAATAATTTATCCTTAAAACGATTCCAAGAAGTAATTCGTTGCTATATTGAAAATATATGTAAAAATGAGAGAAAGAAGAATTGTCAGCGCCAACAAACCCTATGACCTGATCGTGCTCCCTGACCAGGATCACCATCCGACAGGGAAAAGCATAACCTACTATCTGGAAGCCTACCGGCGGTACTTCCAGGAACACCTGAAACCTGATAGCTAATACGATTTCCTGTTGACTATTTGGATTGACAGGGGAAATTCTCAACCACTTGCAAAAGGAATTTTATCTGTTTGGGGGGAATATCGGGGCGGAAATTTTTGACTGACTTGAGCAGGAGATCCAGGGTGAGATCGTGCGAGTAATCGATGAAGGAGTCGGTGACATCCCCGGAAAGATCGTTATGCACTTCAAGCATTTTTACTGGTGTACGACAGTCGAAATCAAGCTTTTTGAAGTCTATCCAGCGGATATTTTGATTGTCATAGCTCCGGTAGTAAATCTTAAAATTATTGGTATCGAACACGATGCTCCAGCGGGTTGCCGCGAGATTATTGGGATTGCGTACGTCCAGCAATATATTGAACGCATAATCTATGGCCTGTTTATCGTCTTTCGCTTCATAGGATGTCAATTTGTCGGCAACTCTGGCAATCCGGTTTATCGAGTCGTAGGGATGCGTTGGGGACGGTGCTTTTCGCTCCCAATGGTCGGCGCAAGTTGTATAGAGCTTATTAGCCAATGCATTCACCGGTAGATTCTCTCCGGTGTGACAGACCATTTTTCCATCGAGAAATTCAATGGCGGCACAGTTTCCTTCTCTATCGCATACTAGGTAGTGGTCAATCGTCTCAAAGATCCTTACCAATTTGTCATTTTTGATGACTTCATCAACAGTTCCGCAGTTATCTAAGAGATACTGCATCCACATTGGAGAAATAAGCGGGGGGCGTTCATCGGGTGCCGGGTTTCTGGTTTCCCTAAGCATCATAGTACTCATGACAAGACCCGCCTCATTCATCCCTGCCCAGGCGAGCTGGTATCCGACATTGGAAAAAGTCACGCTTCCGTATTTTGATATCCATTTGGCTGTTTTTCCGCTGGTGCCAGGCTCAAACCCGGTTTTTTGGACATTCCTTTTGTTGACATAGATCATCCCAGGCGCAAAACTGTTGTCATAGTTGGTTCCAAAAATAAGATAGCCCTTGTGTTTGAGGGCAAAAGATGTGCAGTCGAAAGTGAAGTTGGGAATCAATACAAAGATTAAACTTAAAAAAACTGATATTTGTGTCGTTTTTTTCATTGCCATTCGCGCCTTCTTCCACTCATCTCTGTCTTCGTCTGTTCGAACGAAAGAGGTTTGACTTAGATCCAAATCCTTCATCCTTTTCCTAGCCTCCGCTCACAGACATCCCGCAATGAACTTATCACACTCAAATCGGCCAGGTCAATGTGGGATCAGCAAGGGTAGAAGGGATTGAGAAAAAAGAATAAGGCAACCTTTTGTACGGAATTTCCGTATAAATAATCAGAGAGATTAAGATGAAAGACCTAACATTATATGAATCCATTATCCTGATGGCCATATTGAGGCTCAAGGATAATGCATACGGCGTGACAATAAGGGAAAAAATAGAGCGTATTGCACAAAGGTCTATCTCCTATGGGACACTGTATAGCTACCTTGATCAGATCCACAGAAAAGGTTATGTCAGCAAATCTGTCGGGAGGCCTTCGCCTGAAAGAGGAGGAAGGCGGAAAATATTTTACAAGATTACCCCGGATGGCGCGAAGGCCTTAAAGGCAGCCCATAAACTTCAGAAAACCATCTGGGCGGAGATGCCCGAGTGAACTAAACAATGGGCGTAAGTGCATGAAACAAAAGCTTCTCAGACCTCCAAAATTCGCTACAGGGATTCTTCCGTGGGGAAACGTTTTGCCATTCAGAAGAGGGAGGGCACGATTGTCGGACTCGTAAAGGATGCGCATTTCCGTTCCTTTCACCATGAGATCGAACCCCGTGTCTTCTTTATCGCCAATATGGCCCTCGCCAGTGATGCCGGGCTTGTGTTGATCAAGATCCTCGGGGGCAAAACTGAAGAGGCGTTATCGCATATGCGGCATGTATGGGAAGGCATCAACTCTATCTCGCCGTTCGAGTATCATTTTCTGGACCAGGCATATGATCGTCTTTACCGATCGGAAAAAAGAGTGGGAACAGTGTTCAATTGTTTTACGGCACTGGCAATTTTCATTTCGTGTCTGGGATTGTTCGGGCTGGCTTCATTCATGGCCGAACAGAGAACAAAGGAGATAGGACTAGTGTTAGAAAAGAATTGGCTCAAGTTGATATGTCCAAACTGGAGCAGATTGAAAGCCTTCTGGATGGTGCAAAATGAAGAAGGCAATTGTGGGATATTGTTTTTGGTGCTCCAACCATGCAACCTATGATGAAGAACTTGGAAAGATGAAATGTCTTGCTTATCCAGATGGTATTCCAGATTCAATGTGGGAAAGAGTCTTAAAAGGTAAGGATTGTTTGTGGAAGAACAAGGACAGATTACCTAAGATTTAAAGCAGGACTGAAAGAGCCAGATTGATTATTCATCTGGCTCTTTTTTTATATCTGGAACAAGGGGTTGTACAGACTCTTCAATGAATTTTTCAATATCTCTTTGTCTTATAAAAAGCCTTCTCCTAAGCTTGAGCACTGGTATTTTTCCAGTCTTTATAAGCCAGTCCAAAGTTGACCTTGAGACTCTTAAATATTCTTGAGCTTCTATTTTTGTAAGCAAATCTGATTTTAATTTTTCTTCTTCATCTCTACCCATAGCACTGACAAGGTATAAATTTTTAATACCATTGTCAACAAAAACTTTGCCTATTGGACTTGACAAAAGCATTTATAAACCTTATTATACATTCAAGAGATGATAAATACCTTAAAGAACAACAAAAATGGGAAGGAGTCTTTCAAAGGTAGTTTATCATCTCAACAACCTACCCATAAACCCCTAAAATGCTTTCAGGCTCCTTCCCTATATATAAAAAGGAGCTTTAAATGATTCAGCAAGAATCTTTTTGGCATATGGGACATGAGTTTCATTTCTATTGTTTTTTTGCTGATGGAGCTTTCTATCTTTCAAAGGATGGATGGTTTGCTCTTACCAATTCTGTTGGTGATGTTGAGATATCAGAAAGACAAACAGACTTCCAGGAAATGCAATGACTATCATTTACTTTTTTATGTGGTGTGCAATCTTCTGCTTTGTCCTGGTTTTTTTGGGACTGGTAGAAATTGTAATGGATAGATTCAAATTATTACAAAGGAGAGACATTAGGATAAGAAAAAGAAAAAGTTATGGTGGTGCTTCAAAGAGCACTAGGGTAAGGAACCTTTTCATGAAAAGGAGAAGAAATTTGGTAAAAAGACTTGGCATATTTTTTAGTGTTCTGCTTATAGCAGGACTGGGTTTTGGACTTTGCCAACAACAACAGGAAATTATCCTGAATGCCACAGTAGATATACCTACCTACTTCCATTTGAATGTTGGAAGTGCTGTTGTGACTTGGACAAACCTTGATGGTTATCCTGCTCCAGGTGAATTCACAAACATTCTTGCAGACCAAGGAGAAATTTCAATTACTGCTCAATGGTGTCTAGACCAGGCTGAAAGTTTGGGGCATGTTGCTCTATATTTCAATTGTCAGAACTTCATGGATGTACAAACAGGAACTATTTTGATTTCCAGTGCAAATGCATACAGATACATCTTGACAGGAGCTTTGGGAGATGGAGTTGCTACCTATGCAGGAGTGGTTGATTATGTAAAGAAATGGGAGTCTGGACCTGGCACTTATGCAGGAAACTCTGTTGGTGGTATGCAAGCATTCTGGAGACACAGCATCAGAAGTCAACCTGCAGGAGAATACCAAAGCACAATAGGGATTTTGTTTACTGAGGAAACAGGGACTTAAAGGCAGAGTCCATGGATTTAAAGGAGCAGGGAAACCTGCTCCTTTTTTTCATTTAGGAGCAAAAATGAGTAAGGATAGAAAAAACCTTTTAAAGATTGCCTTTGTGTTTCTCTTATTTTTTATCTTTGGGATTATCATTCTGGTTGACCAAAGTTTTGGTCAAACTGTAGCAATTGACAAACTTCTTCACAACCATGGAATGGTGGAACCAGGAACAGTGATAGAAGGCAAAATTAATTTATACAATCAGTCTGAAGAATTTGTGTCTATGACAGCCATGGTTGATGATTTGGAGTCAAACAAACACAGTCTGAAAGACTTTGTAACTCTTGAAGCAGGAGCATTCAAATTACAACCAGGTTTAAATTCTGTGCTCCATTATCAAATCAAAGTCCCAGATGACATTCAAGGAACTTTGCATACATGCATTATTCTCAATCCAGTTAAACCAAATGTTGAAGTCCATGGAGCAAAAATCAAAGCAGGTTTTGCTGTTAGAGTTTTGGTGAGTTCAGAAGGAGAAGCACATATAAGAATAAAAGGTGTGGAATTTGATAATGAAAAATATGAACTAAAGGTGATAGTAGAGAACCAAGGCAATTTGGCAAAGCCATATATGTGTTGGATTGAAGTTGATGGACAGAAGTTTGAGAGTGGCTTAAGAAGGATTTATCCAAGTGGACATGGAGAATATATTTTTGATTTGTCTCATTTGGAAGATGGTATGCATAGAGTTTTTATTGCAGTAGAAGATGAGCATGGAACAGATATTATTCCAACCAGGTTTGAATTCAGGAAGGGAGTGGAACCAGAAATGGTTCCTCTTCCTGTCCTGGAAGGCTCTGTGAGCCAAATACAGAGAAGTACTGATTCATACCTAACTTTCTATATTACTCCAACAATTGGAACCTTTAGAAGGAGTTTAAGAATAACTAGTGGTCTGAGATTATGGAACAGATTTTATCTAAGTTTTGGAAGTGGGTACAACTATTTTACAGAATCTAAAAGGGACTTCAAAAGTTACACAGGAAGGCTTTCTTATAGATTATTCAATGGTTTATCCATCAGTGCAGGAATATCAAAGTATGGTGAAAGTCTGATGGAGTCTTATGGTGCTGTTTTGAATCTTCTAGGCATACATGGGACTTTTAATTATCAAAGAAACAACTGGACTCAAAATGCTAATTTTCAAGTTTCCAAAAACTTTAAAAATGTCAGTTTTAATGTCTTTGGATACTTGACTGAGTACAGAACTGATATCAATTTATCTTGCACAATACCAATAAAAATAAAACTGAACTAGGGAGAATAAATGAAAAAAGGATTTAAACTTTCTAAAGAAACCAGGAAGAAAATGAGCAAGGCTAAGAAAGGAATAAATCATCCTAATTATGGAAAGAAATTATCAAAAGAAACAAGAAGAAAAATGTCTGAAGCACATAAAGGTCAATATCTAGGTAAAAATCATCCTAATTATGGAAAGAAACTTTCAGAAGAACATAAAAGAAAATTGAATGAAGCTAACAAGGGTAGAAAACATTCAGAAGAAGCTAAAAAAAAGATGAGTGAAGCAAAGAAAGGTATTCCAATAAATCATAAACCTGATTGCCAGTGTGGAGTCTGTAAAGTAAAAAAAGGACAGAGAAAAGGTGAAAATCATCCAAGCTGGAAAGGTGGAAGTTCTTACTATTACCACAACATAGCCAGAAAAATCTGGGAAGAGCATTATGGAATACCAATTCCTAAAGGCTTTGTCATTCATCATAGAGACTTTGATTATACAAATAATGCTATTTGGAATTTAGGACTTCTTAGAAAAGGTACACATGCAAAAATTCACAATCAATACAATGCCTTTCTCAAGATGGTAGAGGAACTTGAAGAGAAGGAGAGAAAATTAAAATGAAAATTTTATTATGGATTTTTATCTATCTGATTTTTTGTTTTGTCTTTGGATTATTTTTGTGCCATTTTTTTAATCTAAATGAAAGGAGAAAAATTAAATGACCCCAGAACAAAAACAGGCACTCAAAGAAGGTAGGGACAAGTACTGGAAAGAGCAAAGAAAGATGAAGAAAATGGTTAAGTCAAATCCTGATAACTTGACCAAAGCTAAGGAACTTATCCAAGCTGAACTTGATGTTGTTAAGAAGCAGGAGATGAGACTCAAGAAGCTTTTGAAAGTCTTTCAGGACTAGCCTTCAAAGCACAAAGGAAAGGCTCTTAGAATGGCTCTAGGAGCCTTTTTTTGTGTCTGTAGGGACAGTTTTGTTCAGGAATGACTTTTAAAATGTATATTTATATATATGGAGAGGGTACAGTATGACAACTTTGAACAATATGGACAGAAAAAATCCATATCAATAGGTATGGAAGAGAGCAGTTTCATGTTTTGCACAGAAATGTCAAAAAAAATCTGTATTATAGAAAATGTAAGGGTATTAGTCCCAAAAATTTGATGAATAGGAGAAATGAGATGAAAGAAATTAAGCTTGAGAGGATAAAACCAAATCCAAATCAACCAAGAAAAAATTTTGATGAAGATGGAATTTTAAGTCTTGCAGAATCAATCAAAGAGAAAGGACTTCTTCAACCAATAGTAGTTACAGCAGTAAATGGTAATTATTTACTTGTAGCAGGTGAGAGAAGGTACAGAGCTTGCAAGCTGTTGGGACTGGAAAATATTACATGTGTAATAATTTCCACAGATGATATTTATGTTACTTCCTTAGTAGAGAATCTACAAAGAGAAGATTTATCATCTCTTGAAGAAGCTGAAGCATACAAAGAACTAATTGATAAAGGTATGACCCAAATGGAGTTAGCTAAGGTGTTTAGTAAAAGTCAGGGTAGAATAGCTCAAATGTTAGCAATGCTTAAGCTTCCTAAGAAAGTTCAAGAAGCTTTAGTAAATAAGAAAATTCAGGAAGGACATGCAAGGCAATTACTATCACTAGGAAAATTTGTTAATTCTGTAATTGATAAAGATAACTTTAAGGAAACACATATTTATACTGAAAATAAAGATATTGATAACTGGAGTCATTTTCTTCAACTAAAGGTTTTTAGTAAGTGCAAAGGAAAGAGTGTAAAAGAATATAAGAAAATGTCTGAATATATTAAGTACTGTCTTTTAATGGTTATGTTTATTGAAAAGTATCTTCCAGGAGATGACATTTTAGAGTTTGATGATTTTAAATTAGTCAGGGAATGCAAACCAAAAATTATTTGTGACTTTCCAACAGAAAATTCTCTTTTTTACTGGTTTATAGAAAAATATCAGGAGATAAATAATATACCAAAAACTGAGGAAGAACTTCAGCAACTATATGATTCTGGAAAATATCCTAAAGGATTAACACCAAAACTTTTCTTCTTACTTTGTATCAATCTTTCTTATTTTGGAAAAAATCTTATGAGACTTTTGGGTTCAATACCTATGGAAGAAAAACTTAAAAGATTAGAAAAAATTACTGAGGCTCTTCAAATGGTAAGTAATTCAACAGATTCTATAATTGAACAATTAAATACCAAAAAAGTAAAAATACCTAAAGGGCTTTCAGAAATAAGTAAACAGACTAAATCACAAGCTAAAGTATTAAAGGAGATTACTGAATAGAATTATTACACATGTAATAATTTGATGAATATGGAGATTGAAAATGATATCTCAAAACAAAGACTACAGAGCATATAAAGAGTTAAAAAATTACATGCTTGAAGTCTATGGAGATATCATAAATTCAAATGGTGAAATACCACAAGAAGTGATTGACTTTCTTGGTAAACCACCTAAGTTTAATGACCTTCCAAAATGGTTGACTGAAGATGTCAACAATGAAGTTCCATATGTGCCAGAACTTTCTAAAGAGCAGAGAGAGGAGCTTTACAAAAAGCTGATGAAGCAAAAGAACCAAAGAAATGAAAGAGCTATGGTTTCAAAAATGGATTCTGGAGTATCTTCTGAGAAGGGACTTGGATACATTATTAAACAATTGGTGGTGGAACAAGACAACCAGATGATTCAAGGAAAGTATAATCCAATATCTTTCATGATAATGGATTGCATAGCTCATAAATTATGTACAGAAGATGAAAAGTGCAAAGAGCTTATTGCTCAAAGAGCAGTGAGTAAAGAGGACTTGTATACAGTTAATGAAATTAAAGCAATTAGAGAAGAGCTTGAGTATGAAGTCAAAGTGGTGCTCACAGATAAAGAGATAAAAGAAACTCTGGGGTTGTCTGACAGGCTTAGTAACAAACAGATTTTTGAAGCTGTTATGGATTTGGTTGAGATATCAGTTACTCCAGGAGAACATAAGTATGATTATGATTCTGAAACCAGGACTTACTATCCAGTCCATTTAGGTGGTGCTGAAAGATTTATTCTTGGAGTGATAAGCACAACCACAGGAAGGATTTCTAGAAGGACTGGTTATGAAGAACATATATATGTTTTTACTTTCAGAACAGAACTTTCTTTGACCTTCTTGAAAAACATATTGAATGGGAATATTTGGCTTAAGCCAAAAGAACTATATAGGATGAAACCTGGTCATCAAAACATTGTAAACTATGCTTTGCCAAATGAGAATGCTAAAGGCTTTACAATCCTATCACTGGAAGAGCTTTGTAGGCTAACTGGTATTAAGGTTCAAAGAACCAACAAACAGCAACAATTGGTAGAGAAATACTTGGATGACTTGGTTAAACTGGGTATCTACAGTAGGTGGAGAAAGAGAGGAAGAGGTAAAAAGACTCAATATCTGATATTCAAAGGTAGTAAAAAATGATGAATTCTAATCCTGAAAAAGTGCAAAATACCCCTGGTACATCTACTATATGTATTTTTAATATTCTTACTTTGAAAAACACAAACCAAAGCTATCCCTATTCTAAATCATTCCTTCTTCATTACATTCAGAAGAAAAGATTTAGAAGCCAAGAGGCTCCAGGAAGAATTTTAATTACTGGTAAAAAGAAAAATAAGTTTTTACCAGGTACAAACTCTGAGTAACATCAGAAGTTGAGAGGAGTTTGAAATGAGTAATAAAGTGCATGTCTCAGAAGAGACAAAGAAAAAATTAAATAGGAAAATCTTTGGCACAGATTATCCAAAAAAGTATGAGTCAGTGCAACAGGAAGCTAAACTAGACCCAGAATTTTTTCCAGAGGAGTTAAGAAATTGTGAATATGTGGTTGAGATTATTGAATCACAGAAAAACAAACTTTCACAGATTATCCCAAAGTTAAGGAAAGAACTTGGAGATGATGTTGGAATATTGAATGCAGAGCATTTAATTAAAACAGTATTTGGAAGCACATATGATATCTATGATGGAGATACAAGCATAGAATATCTCAGAAGAAGGGATATCATAAAGACTGGAAAGGATGGAAAGAAAGAGATTGACCAAGGTACAGTTTTTTTGTGGAGACTGTTATGTGTATTAAAGCTTCTTGAAAATGTTCCAGGAGAATACACATTTGCTGTAATTCTAAAGGTCTTTGCAGGTGAACAGAATAGATTTCCAGATATTTCTAAACAGGTGAGAGCAGGTCAAAGAGCTAGAATCAGCAAAGGTGAAGAGATTGAAGAAATTGAAGATGATAGGCAAAGACAAAGGCTTGCACAGGAAGAGAGGATATGGAAAAAAGACTGGAGTAAAAATAAAGAAAAGAAGGTTGCTATTATGACCATCCTGCTTTCAAAGAGTTTTAGTAAGATTGCTAGATATGTAAATACTTTCAAAGCAAGAAGAGGATTTAAGATAGCTGAAAAGCTTAGACAGTTTAAGGACTCTCTCAGTCCTTAAATTTCATTTCTTCAATTCATCAAATATAGGAAGAGGGTTTTTCAATCCTCTTCCAACCAAACATTCAGCAAATCAATAATTTGTTGAATTCTAATTTTTAAGGAGTTGAAAATGACTGATAAAGAAAAAATCCAGGAGCTTGAGAAAAAAGTAAAAGACCTGACAGAAATGAATATCAAAATAATTGATGCTGTAAGAATTAATTTGGCAAAGCTTATTGACCTACCAGGAATAGTTCCAGAAAAGGTGGAACTAACTGATGAACAATTAGCTAACATGTCTGAAGAAGAGCTTCAGGAATATTTGGAAGGCAAGAAGAAAGATGAATAAAACAGAGTTAGACAAGAGGGTTGCCAAGTTTGAAGACAACTTGAAAGCATTATTTCTTAGTTCCAGGGAGTCTGGGTGTAAACTTTCCTTTGATGACTTTATCAATAAAATTCCATCAGAGAGGTTACTAAAGCTTGTACCAGAAAAGGATTAAGGATGAAAAAGAAGACAGTTTGGAAATGGAAAAAATCCATCTGTCTGAAGTGTGCTTTAAAAGAAACCTGCAAGGCAGTGATTTTGGAAGATGAGTCAAAGTCAATGTTGGTATGTCCAAACTTTTTAAAGTTTAAGCAAAAGGAAAAGAAGGAAGATAAATGAAAGAAGAACAAAGAAGGACTCTGTTTAAGCCAAAAGAGGAAAGAGATAAAGACAAGCTTTGTACTTATATAAATCCAGAAACAGGTGAGCAATGTGGTGCATATAGATGGTCTGAAAGTGGAGAATTTTGTATTTTCCATGCCAAGGATACTTACAGAAAATTAAATATCATCCAAGCAATAGAAAATCCAAAAATCTTTGGAAACTATTTTGGTGAAGACCAAGAATCTCTTGAGGGTTGGAAAGCTATTCTTGCAGGAACATTTAATTTAGAGCTAAGTGGAGACAGACTGAAGCTTTTTAAGAAACTTACAAATAGAGGTTACAGACCCAAAAGACAGGTTTCACAGTTGTGGGTAATAGCAGGAAGAAGAAGCTATAAGAGCACCATATGCTCTGCTCTAGGAATATATCTATGCTTATTTAAGGAATATCCACAACTAAAGAAAGGTGAGAAAGGACATGTTGTGGTAGTTGGACCAAATAGGGAAAATGCAAAGGTTATTATGGATTACTGTAAAGGAATTCTTGAATCATCTCCAAAGTTGAGTAAGAAGGTTAAAAGATATCTGAAAGAGTCCATTGAATTTGAAAATGGGATGGTGATTGATGTAAGAACTTCCAACATTGTTTCAGGAAGAGGAATTACTGCAGTGGCAATAATAATGGAAGAAGCAAATTTTTTTCCTAAAGACAATAGTTCCTCACCTGATGTTGAAGTAATGAGTTCCTTAGTTCCTTGCACTGCTACAATTCCTGATGCTCTTGTGATAGGCATTTCAAGTGCTTATTCAAGAAGTGGTTTGATGTATGGGAAATGGCAAAAGTACTATGGAGAAAATAGTGATGATGTATTGGTGGTACAAGCAAAGAGCACAGACCTGAATCCATTGCTTTCACAGGAGTTTATTGATGCTCAGCTTGCTGAGGATTATGAAAGGAATAGAGCAGAGTATTTAAGTGAATGGAGACAAGATATTTCACAGTTTATAAATGATGAAATTATCATAAATTCTACAATTCCAAATAGAACCAATTTACCACCAGTTGAAGGAGTGTCCTACAAATTTTATACAGATGGTGCAAGTGGTTCAAAATCTGGTGGTGACTCATTCACACTATGCTGTGCTTATGAAGACAAAAAAACAAAGAAAATAATAATCTCTGGAATTTGGGAATACAGACCTTCATTTTCTCCTGCATCAGTCATTGAAGAATATTCAAAAATTATAAAACAATATGGATGCTCACAGGTGGTTGGTGATAGATGGAGTCCTGGCACATTTTCAGACCTATGGAGACAACAGGGAATTCACTATGAGACAAATGAGTTGAGCACTAGTGATACTTATATGGAAAGCCTAACTTTCCTAAGTGCAGGACAGGTTGAACTGCTAGACCATCAAAGAAGTCTCAACCAGTTAAGGTCTTTAGAAAGGTTTGTTAGGAAATCAGCAAAAGACCATATAGATCATAGGCAAGGCTCCCATGATGACCTTGCAACAGCTATTTTGGGTTGTGTTTACATCATAGGTAAAGGTTTATATTCAGGTTTGGATAGTATGCCACTTCCTGAAAAAATAGATAGCAAAAGAAATGAAGCTTTGTCTTTAGCATCAAAGATGCAGAATGAAGAAAAGCAATTTCAGACTCTTGTAAGAGCAGGAGTTTTAGATAAATAAATCTCTAATTGAACATCAATGAAAGATTAGAGAAAGGAGATTTTGAATGAAGACATACAAAAGTATTATTAGGAATTTGTCAGAGTCAAAAATTGACTTGGCTCTTGATTGGTGGGGTGAGAGGAGAGCCAAGCTTAATCCCAAAAGTTGGGGTTATGTGATTTCAGTTTGGTGGATGAACCTGGCTCCATTTTCAGAAGTTGTTTTTGAAGAAGATGGAAAGGTGAGCTTGAAAAAGAGAAGAGGCTTTAAGCACCAGTTTGAAAAGGAAGATTATGTGCTGAAAATTGAGAATCAACATGATTTCATCATGAACTATAAAATTGGAAGTCTTTATCATGGAGCTTTTACAGCACCAAAAGGAATTCCAATACAGGTGGTGGTGCATCCTCAAGACCCATTAGCAGAGTATGAATCTATTCTAATCAAACCTGACAAAGTCAGGACAGTTTATGGAAGGGGAATGGAACCAGTAATTAGACCACATTTCCATGCAGAGATTGAAATTGACCATAGAGCCAGAGAAGTAAAAGAACCAAACCTTGAATATAAGAAAAGGTCTAAACCAAAAATCCAGAAGCTAGAAGAACTAAGGGACCAGTTGAGAAGGGATGACCCAGAAGCAGTTAACCATTATGGACTTCACAAAATTTGGAATAGAGATAGGTGGACTATTACTGATGATATGTTGAGAGAGGAAGGAGAAAAAACACATTTGGAAAAGCTGAGAGATAAGCAGGAAGAAGAGTTAGGTTTTGAGGATTATAGATAATAAGGAGAATGGAAATGCCAATACCAGGGCTTGAAAAAGATAACAGAAAAAATGGTGAACTAACAGATGAGCCAAAGAAGGAAGAAAATAAAGAAATAGGAATGATAAAAAAGCTAAACCAGGAAATAGAATTTTTGTGGAAGAACTATGATGAAATACAGTTGAAATTAAAAACTTATGAAGAGCTTTTGGAAGGGTTGTTGAATATAGTGGAAGAGCATTTAAATGGAGAGAATAAAGAAGAGGAAGTGCAAGAGAAGGAACCTATTAAAGACAAGATTGAAAAGACATTTAAAAAGAATGATGGTTTATTTAAAACTGTAAAGCAAGGAGAGTAAATTGGACTTTGAGGATTATGAGAATTTATGTTTAAAGTGCCAAAAAAAAGATTGTGAAAAGAGATGTGTGGAAGAGAATTCAATAGTTATTAAATGTGGTAATTTTATATCCAAAGAAGGTTTGTTTGTGCAGGAAAAAACTAAAGGAGAAGAGCAATGAAAAAGTATTTTGACTATCAGGTGATATTCACAATATCAGGTCATAAGAGTGTATATGATAAACAAACAGAAAAGGATTTAATAGAGACATTCAGAAAGACTTTAGAGGAATATTCAGTACAGAGTGGAAACATTACTCTAAATGTTGAATATGTGGGAGAAGATATAAATAAAGAGTAGGTGAATGAAGAGAATGATAAGAGGTCCAGAAGAGATTCTTTAAGAGGATTATGGGAAGGTATATTAGAAAGTATATTGAAAGCCTATTAGAAATTAAAATAGGGATTATTAATGTTACCAGGGAAGGAAAGTTCAGGATATAGAGGAAATCTTCAGGAAGGCATACTATGGCACAGAGTAGTGATAAGTTAATAGTAGTTAGTATACCAGGAAGGACTATTAAAAAGGCATATTTAAGCACATATTTGGGGTACAGATTCAAAGATTTCTTTCCAGAGGTGGAGCAGGTCCAGGACAGTGGGAAGAACTATTTGGACATGGTGGTGGTCTAAGAGGTGGTGCTAATGTTACTTTACAGGATGAGAAATAGAAATTATCTCCAGGGGAAAGGTTGACAGAAAGGCTCCAGGATGTTACTTTATACTTATACTATAACATTAAAGGAGCCAAGAAATGAGAGAAAGAAAGTATCTGAACCAAGAGGAGTTGAATAGGTTCTTTGAAGCAGTCAGGAAAGGAAGCATAAGGGACAGATTGATGATGAATTTAACATTTCATTTAGGGCTTAGAGCCAGTGAGTTGGTTGGTTTAAGGTTGGATGATGTGCAGAGGTTCAATGGTCTTCCAGAGATTCTTGTTAGAGGTGTTAAAGGTGGTTTAACTAAGTCTTACCTGATGGTTCAAGAGGATGTAAAACTGTTAGCCAAGTGGCTGAAAGAAAGAAACAAGATTAGAGGTGCAGAAGATAATCCAAACCTGTTCATTACTGCTAGAGGAACCTTGAGCAAGATGCAAGCACAAAGGATATTCAAGAAATATGCTGAAGAAGCAGGGATTGAACCTTGTGCAAACAGCAAGGGTAAACCAACCTTGGGAATTCACCAGTTGAGGTTTTCTCTTGGAGCATTTATGGCATGGAATAGAGAACCTACCAGGGATATTCAGAAGAGATTAAGGCACAAGAGATTGGAGAATGCTCAGTTTTATACAGACCTGCTTGGAGCAGAAGAGAAGGAAGCACAGGAGAGGTTGAATAAACTGTTTAAGGTGTAGCAGTGGCTAAGGAAAGATTAAGCCAACTTCAGAAATATATGTTAGTAAAGGCTTATACTAATGGAAAAAATTCTCTTGGTGAGTATATTCTTAGTAATTATGAAATTTTTAATATTCTTTTTAATCCTCAGTTAAGAGAAATAGAGTATAGTCCTAAGTTAGGCAAGAAAGAAAAAGAAATAGCAAAATCAGAATTGTTAGCTAACATCCCAAAAAAATCTCAAGTAATAGTTGCTAGAAGCAAAAGGAAATTGGAAGAAGAAGGATATATCAAAAGGCATAAAAAATATTATAGAGAACCTGTAACAATTAGAAGAACATTTACTCATAAAGGAATTAAAAATACTAAATTTGTTAATGAATGTTTAGTTACTAGAAGTGCAAGCTTTGTCTTACTTTCAAAAGGAATTGAGAAGGCTAAAGAGCTTGATGAAAAAGACAAATCTTTAAGTATTAAATTTCTTATTAAAATATACAAAAAGTATGAAAATAAGTCTTAAAGTATAACTATACATTAGAGCAAAGGGAATATTGTTTACCTGTATATGAATATACAGTTATACTTTAAGGAACCTGGACAGCAATCCAGGAACCAGAGAATAAAGGATAATAAGGAGAAATTAAATGGATGAGAAGAAAGCCAGAGAACAGGACTCTAGAGGTGTTCAAACTATAGCTAGAATAAAATATTTATTTTCCCTTAAGGGAATTAAAACTGAGGATGAGTTGGAGAATGACAATGAAAAAGCCTAAGAATATCAGGAACATTAATCCAGATGAACTGGAACTGTCCTGGAAAGATTTGGGACTATCAGGAGACTTGGGAAAGCATGTTGATGACATATTGCCAAGACCTGGTGCAGGGACTTTGGATAATTTTGATAAAGATAAAGCACCAGATGGTGAAAAGAAATGACCTTTTTGACTTTCCCAGAAATGGGAAGGATAGTTACTCCTATATTGAGCAGGGTAATACACCTATCCTGCTCTCCAAACCAGGACTTACCTGGTGCAATCTGCTTTTTCATAAATTGGAGCATGAAGCAATTCATGCTCCTACCAAAGCAGTTGGGTTTACTTCTGATTACCTGACTGTGAGATTCTTCAAGGTTCATATGGGACTGGAGATTTTCTCAGTGCTTACACACTGCTCCAGTCCTACCAAATGCAAGTACTGGAGCTTGCAGAACTTTCTTTACAAAATAAAGGAGTCAGCCAACTGGTTGGCTCCAAACCAAATTAGCATCAACAGGAAATATGCTGTTAGAACAGCATAATTTTCTGAACTTCATTGCATTTTAGAGCCAAGAATAATCTTGGCTCTAGCCAAACTAAACATCTTTCAATACCTTCAATTTTGGGAGTCAGGATGTTTTGAGTTAGCTCCTCTTTCATCCTGGCTCCTGGTCCTACCAAAAAGTGCTGTTCAGCACAAAATTAACCAGTAAAAAGTACCATATTTCCAAGCTACAGGTCTATATAGGGATAGTATAGCCATATGTGAGGGTTTGCTCCAGGAGATGCTCTATTTGCTGTCAGACAGCAAAAATAGGGCTATTTCTACAGGGGGGGAGAAACCATTAAATGATATCTCATCCCAGTAAGTACATAAATATGCAATTAAAGGTTGACAAATGCCTTAAAAAGGCTTATATTGTATGTGCTAGGTCAATGGATATCAAAAAGAAACAAATCAAAGAAAGCCTTTTCAGAAAGGCAATTGACCTAGTAAAATACTACTATGTGGGACTGGTTCCTTCCTCTAAGTCCATTGACCTAGCAATCTCTGGTATTTATGAAGACCAGTCCCACAGAAGGAGCTTTCAATATGATAGACAAGCTTAAAAAGGTGCTTGTCAAGTTGGAGCTTTCCAGGTTGATGGTGCAGGTCAAGCTTCTTAAGAAGCTTTATGGCTTGAATTTTCCTGGTTGGCTCCTGGGTTTGGTGGAAAAAGTCTTGACCATAGGCTCACCAGTTGTCAAGGTTTTTGCTCATGCTGATGTTGAGAAAGTTGAAAGGACTTTGAAGGTCTTTGCTCCTTTGTATAAAGAGTACATGGATGAAGAAATTACTTTCCAGGATGCTCTGAGAATCAGAACAAACCTTACTGAATTTGCCAAGAGGTTGAAGAAGGTTGCCAAGCAAGAGGAGAAATCCCAGTGAAAGAACTAGGCTTGGCATATCTAAGAGTTTCTACTCATCATCAGAGAGCTTGGAGTCCTTTGAAACAATATGAAGCAGTCAAGGAGTATGTCAGGAATAAGGCATACAAATTCAGCCATTATTTACTGAAGGATGCAGAAATAGAGTTGGATGAGAGCAAGATTGCTCATGTTGTAGACAAGTTGGCAAGTGAAGATTTCAAGGCTCCAGGTGCTTTTTATGATGAAGAGAGTGGATGGTCCAGGAAAAAGAGAGCAAAAGCAAGAAAGAAAGGTGAACTGGAATTCCAGAATATGGTCAACTATTTGAAGAAACAGAATGGAAAGGTTGCTCATTTGTTCTTCTTCCTGAAGTCAAGGTTTGGAAGAAATCTGGAAGACCTACCAACATTTGAAAAGCTTTGTACAGACTTGTATGAAAAGAAAGGAGTCAAGGTCTTCATGCATTTTGTATCAGAGCATGAAGTCATCTGTCCTGCAATTGATACTTCAAAGTGGAATGCATTCTGCAAAAAGATTATTGATGAGAAAGACCAGTCAGACCAGAAATCACAATGGAGCAAGGAAGGCAAAGCAAGAGCCTTGAAGCATGGTCTTTTGGCTTATGACAGTCCATATGGTTATGAAAATTACACAGACACAGATGGAATTAGAAAAGCCAAGTTTGATTCTTATGCTCCTATGGTCAAAGCAATGTTCAAGCTTGCAGAGAAGGGACATAGCATCAGACAAATTATGGATATCATCAATAAAGACTGGAAGCCAAAGAGAGGAAAGAAGTTTGGAAAAACCACAGTCAAGAATATCCTAAGTTCCAGGTTCTATCTTGGTGAGATTAAAAACACAAGGACAGAAGGAAACAAGAAAATTGAGGAGTGGAATAAAAGCAATGTGCATGAAGCTTTAATTTCAAAGGCTCAATTTGATGCAGTCCAAAAACAGTTGAAGAGCAGAAATACAAAGGCTCATCTGGTTTTTGATATCAGAAAAAAGCATGCTCTTGCAGAAAAGATTAAATGCATGATTTGTGGATGTTCATTTACACAAGACAGACAGAAAGGACAATATAGGTATCTCAGGTGCTCCAGTAGCAAAAGGAATGTCAGCCAAGCTGATAAGAAAGCAGGAAGGGCAGAAGAAAAAAGAAATTGGTATGTAAACAAGAGCAAGGAAGAGAACTGGTTGGAGAAGTATGGTAAAGAGTCTAAAGGATACTGCATCAATCCTTATAGAAGGGAAGAAATCTTTTGGGATTTGATTGAGGATGGTGTAAAGAAGCTAAGGCTTCATGATGAAGTGATAGAAGAAATCAAATCCATCTTCCAGGAAGCAGGACTTGAGCACAAGCAAGAGTTGAATGAAAAGGTTACCAGTATCCAAGCAAAGCTTGCAGACTTGGATTTAGAAAGAAGCAAATATGTGAAAGCTATTGCTTTGCATCCAGAGTTGGCTGAAGACTTCAAAAGAGAACTTCAAAGAGTCCTGAAGGACATTGAATTTAAGAACCAGGAGATGGAAGATTTAGAGCAGGAAAGCAATATAAATAAGACTGAACTGGAAAGAGTGTTAGAAATAGCTTCTCTACTGGGGAAAAAGTGGGAAAAAGGACTTGAAAAAACTGAGAAGGAGAAATTAGCTCAAATATTAGTGTTAGAAATCAAGGTGCATATGAGTGAGATTGAAATTTTTTGGGAAAAGCCTTTTGATTTGCTAATCAGGATGAGTGAAAAGAAAGAGGGTTCCAAGCTGAAAAGAGATCGGCATCCGCAAAGTCCTGGGCGCTTCCGCTTCGAAGATCACAGTGATTTTAGCCAAGGAATTTATCAAATGGGTTTTGATCGCGAATATCATCGCCTTGCCCATCGCCTACTTTGTGATGAAAAAAATGCTCCGAATGTATGCCTACCGCATAGCGATCGGAATCGACCTATTCGTTTATTCCGGTTTGATCGCTGTAACGGTTGCCATGCTCACAGTAAGCTATCAAGCACTCAAAGTCGCACGATCTAATCCTGCTGATTCATTGAGATACGAGTAAGAGTATGATAGAACCTCAATAAGTTTCCATCCTTAATTTGAATCCAGCTCCCGCTTATGATATAAATCGATCGATCTCTGTCCGAGGGAAATTTGATTCAGGAGATGAACATGAGACATCAATACAGAATTTTACTAGTCTGCTTTTCGATCGTGCTTCTGCTTGTGGGATGTAACAGACAAAAGAATGAATCAGAGACCGCTACGGCCGAACCCGCTGAAAAGGCCGCCGAATTTGAAGCTCTTGTCCTCGAAGGATCTCCGTATGACAGAGGCTTTGTTCATGGGGAAACGCTTAAAGATGAAATCGGTGAAATCGTGGGACTATGGAAGGCCGACATTTCCAAAAGATCCGGGATGGATGCCGATTCATTTATTGAAAAATTCTTATCCGATACGGATTTCATTACAGCCATAAAAAAATGGACACCTGCGTTACTTGAGGAAGTCAGGGGAATTTCGGATGGATGTGGAATCGATTACAACACCATGCTTGCCTTTCAACTGGTGGATGAAGTGTGGCTCTACTTGGGCGAAATTTCAAGCGATAGCTGCAGCGCCATAGGGATGGGGAAGAAGGGGAGTCGTCCCTCTTATGTAGCCCAGAACCTGGACCTCGAGAATTTTCGGAATGGTTTCCAGGTCCTGTTGCATATCAAACACGAGGATTCGGATTTGGAGTGCTTCGTGTTCACCTGTGCGGGATTCATCGTAACCAACGGAATGAACAACAAGTCCATCGGTGTCTGTGTGAATGCCGTCATGCAGTTGAACTACGCAAGGGAGGGCTTGCCTGTTGCCTTTGTGATCAGGGGATTGCTCGAAAAAACAAGCTTTGAAGATGCCGTTGAGTTTGTCAAATCTGTGAAACATGCCTCCGGGCAGAATTATGTCATCGGCGGTCCTGAAGGTGTGCATAGTTTTGAAGCCTCTTCCACAAAAGTCATCGAATACACCCCCGATTCACACGCTGTTTATCACACGAATCATCCATTGGTGAACGATGATTACAACGAGAAATACAAGAAATTCCTCGAAGAAACGAAAGGGGCCGAAGAATCCTACCCCAATTCTGTTGTCCGTCTGCAATCTTTGGATGCGCGGCTCAAAGATTTAGAGGAAATCGACGTCGATATAATTAAAGCTGCATTGAGCTCAAAAGATTCGGCCAAGGATCCTGTCTGTCGCTCCTATGACACATCAATTCCCGTCTTCACCTTTGGATGCATCATAATGGTGTTGTCGGAAAATCCCGAATTGCATGTGGCCCCCGGGCCTCCAGATGTGACCCCTTTCCAGATATTTCGATTTTAATCAAGAGGTTACACCAGACTGATCGATTCGATTTTGGATAAAGGGTTGAGTTTCTGACGTAATCCCGTCAAGTTTATCCTGAGATTGAATTAGGTGAAGTGGGGACCTGTTATCCTGAATTACGGGAGTCCCAGTTCGTCCAGAAACTTATCGATTCTCGGATCGCTCGGAAAATCCCAACGATCCATTGGGGTTACTCTATACCAAGGCAGGAAGCTGTCGCGCTCCTCAGAGGATTTTTTTATCCACTCGAAGGCTTGATCTGCCTCTCCGCGGACCAGATAAATATAGACAAAGCTCATTGGCGGGATATATTCGTGGTTTGCTCTTTCCTTCAAGCTCTCAAAGTGGCGATCGGCAACATCCTTATCTCCATACCGATAATGGGTCATCGCCGCATTGCAGATATTCAACGGGACGCCGCCGGAAAGCTCCACGGCCTTGTCGATGGCTGCGATGGCTTCTTTGATCATCGATTTTTCGACATACAAGTTGCTAAGGTGGTGGTGTGCGAACCAATTGTTGGGTTCAATCTCAAGCCATTTCTGAAACACTTCGATCGCCTCATCGTACCGGCCTGCCTGCCAGAGCCTATGTCCGAGATGTGTATTGCAGAAGCCTGAAATGGGGTCGAGCTCTTGCGCCTTTCTGGACTCTAGGACGGCCTCGTCGTGCCTCCTTCTGAGGTTCAAGTAGAGGGAATAATAGATATGTATGTGGAAGGAACCCGGGGTCAATTCGAGTGCTCGCTTGAACTCCCGCTCCGCTGCCTCCCAGTCCCAGTCATAGTGGGTATGGATGGATGCCAATGATGCATGGGCTTCTCCGAGTGTATCGTCCATCGCGAGGGCTTTCTGGAGAGCCTCCCTCGCTCTGGGGAAGGTCTGGCGGGGCGGTAAATTACCCCAGAAGGAGCTCCACCAGTAGGCGTCAGCCAGGCCGGCGTAGGCCACTGCGTTGTTAGGATCCTTTTCTATAGATTGCTTGAAGTTCTCAATGGCCGATGCATAGCTTCGCGGATTCATCTGGTTCCAGAAATAGCGCCCCTTCAGATAATAGCTGTAAGATTCCTGATTATCCGTATGCCGCTTCATAAACTCCTTTTTCTCTGCTCCCAAAAGTTTGACCTTCAGCTTATCGACAATCGCTAAAGTGATCTCATCCTGGATGACGAATACATCGTCCATTTCTCGATCAAACCGCTCCGACCAGAGGTGATATCCATCGGACACGTTGATGAGCTGGGCCGTTATTCTCAGTTTATTCCCAGCTTTCCTCACGCTTCCCTCAAGCACTTTGTCCACCTTCAGTTTCTGTCCGATCTCTTCGATGCCGACATCTTTCCCTTTAAACGAAAAAGCGGATGTCCTGGCTACAACCCTTAGTTCGTTGATCTGAGTGAGGGAATTGATGATTTCTTCAGAAATACCGTCACAGAAGTAATCCTGCTCCGAATCGGCGCTCATGTTGATAAAGGGAAGAACGGCTATGGAATTTTTCCATTCAGCTACGGTGATACTCTCTGCGGTAGGATTTTTAATCTTTTCTAAGGCACTGTGGAGCTCTTCTGTATTCTGATATCTTTGTTCTGCATTTTTCTCAAGGCATTTCAGAATCACTCGGTTCAGTTCGTCTGAAATTGCCGCATTCAGCTCCTGAGGTCTTTTGGGCATCTCATTGATGTGCTTCATCACGACTGACAGTGCGGTCTGTCCTTGAAAAGGAGCATTTCCTGTAACCAACTCATAGAGGATGACTCCCAGTGAATAGATATCCGACCGTTGATCGACTTTTTTTCCTTCTGCTTGTTCGGGATTCATGTAGGCGGGAGTCCCGATCATCACCCCTTCTCCCGTCATTCCAGCACTCTTTTGCGACCTGGCTATCCCGAAATCCATGATCCTAGCGTTGCCTTCCTTGTCTATCATTATGTTGGCAGGCTTAAGATCGCGGTGAACAACACCTAATCTATGGGCTTCCTTCAAACCTCTGCATGCCTGTTGGACAATAGAAATGGCAGTCGGGAGTGATAACCTTTGTGAGCGCTTCATAAAACTTTTCAGATCCTCGCCTGGAACATACTCCATAGTGATGAAGTGAGTTCCCTGATATTCGCCGAGGTCATACATCCCGCAGACATTTTTGTGTCTTATCTTGCGCGCTGTCGTCAGTTCGTTACGGAATCTTTCGATAGTGTTTTCATCCGCTGCGACTTCAGGATTGATGAGTTTTAATGCAATTTCCTCCTTAGTCTTCATATCCTCAGCTCGATAGACGCGTCCCATTCCGCCTTTGCCGAGTTCTTCGATGATTTCATATCTCTCAGCGAATAAAAACCCCCTTATTAACTCGCCAGCATGGGTATCAAGGGTTATTGTAGCCCCAATATCCTCGGCAGGCTGCAGTGGTGTGGCACATTCACTACAGAATTTCGCTGTTTCTGTGTTTTCAGAATTGCATTTGGGGCACTTAACTGGCATCATCTCCCTTTTGTAATAAAATAAGCAAAAGATGCTTGCCCTAGATTCAATTGATCCCTTTCAACAAGAGAGTAACTTGTATCATAGCCGGAAATGTGATGTCAATTTGATACGACTGCTGACCTTAATTACACCCCGGTTTTGTCAAAATTTGGACAAAGGGCTGAGTCTTGGATATAATTATTTCGCCCAGGCCAGGTTTAGAATTATGGGAAAATCGAAAATCAAATCCTTTCCATTCCCATGCATGAACTGCGGAGAGGATATTCTCATTTCCCTTGATGAACTCACCTTAGGGAGAACAAAAAAGTGCCCTGTTTGCGGTAAACTGGGCCTCAAATTTTCTTCGGATTTCGAAAGAGAGATCGAAGAACGAATCCATAAAACCCTGAAAAGGTTGAAATAGCATCACATTTTTCTGCTTGTGCTCTATGAAAAACAATTCATCTCATGCCATCCTCAAAGTCCTTGATAAGGCTTTGATGGATGATTCTGTGCGGAGAAGCATTGATGCTATCTCCCGCAGGGTTGAACAGAGCCTTTGTGCAGCTTCTGAGGATTTATTGGCATGGGCACCTGTTCCACTGAATTTGTATGTTGAGAAATTGCCAGAAGCAATCCGGTCAAGCTGGGTCTTTGTCATTCGTGCCGATTCAGATACTGGGGCTGAACGTCATTCCAACAGTCACCAATTCATGATGTCCTACAAAGGTCAGGGTGATCTCCAAGTGAAGAAAGGGGATCGGTGGCTTTCCAAAAACCTTGTGAGTGACTTTGATAAAAAATTAGGAGAGAGATGGGTATCAATCCCTCCAGGAACCTGGCATCGTGTTTTTACCGGTGAAGCCAACTGGACTGTTGTTTCCTTTCACACTGTTCCTGCGGACGAGTTAATCGAGGAGCGGCCTGATGTTAGCGATACGGACAGAATCCTCCAAAGATATTATTTAGGTCAAAATAAAAAGAATACCAAATGATCTATTCCCCTTTTTTCGGCTTGAACTCCAACTCAGTTGCTGAAATTTTCATTTTTAATTAGTTCTCATTTTCTTATGAACATTGAACCCAGCAGGCGATCCACGTTTTCATTCTCCAGCTTGAAATCCCGTATCCCTCCATCTTCATACCGGTGGAATATCAGGAAACCCTTGTCATACCCGAAGACATCTTTCTTAAGCGGTAGAAAGGATACATCTGTATCCCCGAGGAATTCTTCCGTAAAAAGGCATCCGTTCTGTGTCGAAAACCAATAGGTCTTCTGGAGCTCAACAGAGAAGTACCTTCCTTCATATTCGGCAAGCTTCACTTCTACAGAGGATTCCATTTTTTCTCCATCATCCTGCAGCCTTTCACCTCTATAGAGTGCAATTTTAAATCCGACTTCTCCGGACTTTTTGATGAATCGGTATTGGAATCCCCGGATATCCTTAACATCGAAAACACCCTGCCCGCGATGTATCAATTCCCGTGGCATGACGGCATCGCCGATATGCCCGATTTGCTCCGATAAAACTCGCCGATAGAGTGATTGGTTCTCATGGAAAATGCTGATTAGGGAACCGCTTTTTAGAGTATAAAAACCTTCATAGCTGCTCAATTCTACCTGACCCAACGAGACTGCGATGCCCAGATTTTTTTCTTTATCTCTATTTGACTGTCCCGGGTCTATGTTCATTTCTTCAATCAGGAAATCACCCACTTCTTCGAATATATCATACAGCGATATCCGGTCCGTCTGGATATTGCTCAGCGCGATCATGCAGCCATCTTTCTCGATAATCCTATCCATGAGAGCCCGGAATCCATAAGAAGAACCTCCAGAGCGAACGAACGTCATTCTGTCTTTTCCGTCATTGTATGGAACAGGCATGACAAGTCCGGCCAGAGAAAACCCAGGGGAATGTGGTTCGAGAAGCAATTTTTTGTTTTTTTCGGACAGAATCTTGTCTCCTTCGAAATTGAGTATTTTCTGAAAACGGTACATATCCTTTGCTGTGCTTAGGATGTTGCCGGCAGCGAGGCGTGTCGATTCTTCTTCGGTTCCAGCCAGAGCATACCCATCAAGACCCTTCTGATACCCGGTGGCCATATTCTTATGGATAGTTCTGTTGTTGTGCACATGCGTGTTTTTCATACCAAGGGGCTCAAAAATATTTTCCTCCAACAATTCAGCATAGGATTTTCCCGAGACGGTCTCCAGGATAACACCCAGCACATAGTATCCGGGGCTTGTGTAGGTTAGCCGTTCACCAGGATCGTGCTGGAGTTCGATATCCCAGAAATGCCTCATGTACTCCAGGGGGGTGTGGAAGTACTTGTCATGCACCTCAAAATAGCGGGGGATGCCTATGTAGTGGTGCGGAATGCCAGATTTATGTTCAAGCAAATGACGGACAGTGATCCTGGCGGCATTTTTCTTCGGGAAAGAGGGGAGATAGGTGCCGATTGTCGCATCCAGGTCGATGAGACCTCTTTCAACCATCTGCAGCACCAGTACGGCAGTGAATAGTTTCGTTATGGACCCGATCAAGTATTTAGTGTCTGCTTTGTTCGGGATATCATTGCTCCTGTCGGCCAGCCCATATCCTTTGTTGACAAGAATCCTATCGCCTATCGCTATCAGGATCGTTCCGTTAAATGGAAAGGGGAGAGAGTCGATGAAGTGGTCAACCCTTTCTTCCAAGGGAGCTTTTCGCTCAGTATCCTGAATACCGTTCAAAGGTGCTGCGCACAAACGCACCTTGCCATTGATGATTATCAGCACGATTGAAAAAATGACCGTTAGATTACGCATTTGTCCCCTCACATCTTCTCCTTTCTCGCAATCAATCTCTTTATAAGTCTCTTTATATGAAATACTTCATCCAAAGGAAAGTGTTGCTTTGGGTGAAGGCAGTCAATCTAAGCAGTCTTAGGCCTCAATCAAGTTTTTAGATCTATGATCCTCAAAGAATTCTTGTATAGTGGATTCATAGCATTCTTTTAACAAACCTTTAACAAACTTTTAACAGCTTTCTGACAACTTTTTTTTGACTGGTGTTAAATTTAGAGTGAAATGAATGTCAGAGAGTATTTGAGTTTGAGATTATTTAATGCTACATTCTGTTTCAGGGGAACCAAAAAAAATGGCTATAAAAAAGTTTGTCTTTCTTTAACATTTCCAGGCTTCGAATTTTTCGAAAACCGGGCTAAAGCCTAATTGTCAGAGGAGGGTTGAGATGATCAAAAACATTCTTAGATTCTTCGGTCTTGCGGGCTTACTCGTTTTTCTTTTGTTTCACAGTGCGATAACGCATTCGCAAGTCCAGCTTGTTCGGATGCATCCGACAATGCCAGTTTCCGCTGTCTCTTTCGGAGCAGACATCGTTCCTGACTATGGACAAATTCCCCTTTATTTTGTTCCCAATGAAGGACAGGTTAATCCGAACGCTCTATTCTTTGCCAAAACTTCAAGGTACACATTGTGGATAACCACAGAGGGATTCATTTTTGATACCGAAGGAAAAAGAGATAAAAGAAAATACAGATATCCGTTCTTAGGTGTCAAAGATCCCAACAGAACAAAGTTAACCCGTTACGTCAGAGATATTTTGAAATTGTCGTTTCTGGATGCTTGCCCAAATCCCATGGTCGCCCCTGCGGACACGACAGATCATAAAGTGTCTTTTTTCATGGGGAATAAAAAGCACTTATGGGAAACGGCTGTATCGACGTCAAAGGCCATTGTATACAAGGACCTTTATGAGCATATTGACCTGAAGGTCTATGGCGTAGAGAAACAGATTGAATATGACTTCATAGTGAGGCCGGGCGGGGATGTATCGGATATCAAATTTGGATATCAAGGTGTGAGCCAGACTCGAATAGATGGGGAGGGTAATCTCGTCATTGATACAGGTTTTGGCCAGTTGAGACATATGAAACCCGTAGGCTATCAGGTCATAGAAGGAAAAAGGATTGAGGTCGAAGTGAGATACAGGAAGCTCACAAATGACATCTATCGTTTTGAAGTGGAGAAATATAATCATATGCATGAACTTGTCATTGATCCTTTAATTTGTGTTTACTCGACTTATCTGGGAGGTTCTGAAGATGATTATGGCCATGCAATTGCGGTTGATGGGGCAGGTGCGGTTTATGTGACAGGACGGACCTTATCCCCTGATTTCCCCACGAAAAATCCTTTTTGCGGGAGCCTGTCCGGAAATGTTGATGCCTTCGTGGTGAAAATCAAACCCAGCGGAACGGCTCTTGCTTTTTCTACTTATTTGGGTGGATCCGAAATAGATGAAGGCAATGGAATTGCAGTAGACGATAAAGGCGCAGCGTATGTGACAGGTCGAACCTCGTCCCGTAATTTCCCCACCGAAAATGCGATCTATGAAATATTGCCTGATAGGCATAATGCTTTTGTCGCCAAAATCAGGCCTAATGGAACCACCCTGGCTTACTCCACCCTGCTGGGAGGCTCTGAAAGAGATTATGGCAACGGCATAGCGGTAGATGATTACGGTGCAGCCTATGTCACAGGTAAGACGTATTCTCCGGATTTTCCTACCGAAAAACCCATTCATGGCATTTTGTTGGGAACAAATGATGCGTTTGTTACGAAGATAAACCCGGATGGAACGGGCTTAGTATATTCCACTTATTTGGGAGGTAATGGGTATGAAGAGGGTCATGATATCGCGGTTCATAAAAATGGTGCGGTCTATGTGACAGGTGAAACGTATTCTCCGGATTTCCCAATCCTTAATCCTATTTATGGAAGACATGCCGGGGTCAGCGATGTTTTTGTGACCAAAATTAATCAAAGGGGGACTGAACTGGTCTACTCCACACTGCTTGGTGGCTGGCTGTCGGATGTCGGCCTCGGCATTGCACTCCATGCCAATGGCGCAGCCTATGTGACAGGAAGAACGTTCTCGAATGATTTTCCATATAAGGACTATTCTGGAAAAAGCATGGTTAAGGCTAATGCGGTTTTGTACGCCAAAGCATTCGTTGCCAAGGTAAATTCAACGGGAACATCTCTCGTTTACTCCACAATTCTGGGAGGGTCTAAAGGAGACAGAGCCAATGGCATAGCGGTAGATGAATCGGGTGCAGCCTATGTGGCTGGCAACACCGCTTCCCGCGATTTTCCCACTCAAAATCCCATTTTTGGGAGCTTATCCAGAAAAAACGATGTTTTCATAGCCAAGTTAGATATCGGAATATTGAGCGAAGCTCCAACCCTGATATCTCCTAAAAATGGAGCTGTGCTTGATAACGGCCGTCTCGACGGACGTGACATCATTGAGTGGCATTTTGACTGGTCTGATTATCCCGGGGCTACCAAATATCATTTGTATGTCATACACGTGGGAGCCAAATACCCCGTGATAAATGTGACTACAACGAGATCTTCCTATCACCACATAAGTAAAGGCTATATTATAAACAGTAACCGTTTTAATTGGACATGGAAGGTGAGGGCGGGAACAAAGGATTCCTGGTTAAACTGGTCGGGAGAGCGAAGATTTAATGTGGAGCCACTCAATACCGATCCCCCCAATACCTGAGGCAGTTGCACGGAAAGAGAAAGATCTGCCCTCTATGAGTGTCGGGCTTTGTCGATCATCCGCATGGAAAAGGCCGTTGTGGCCAGAAGCGGCGCCACCAGCGCAATGGTTGATGCGTTATTCTGGTAGAACCAGGGCATAATTTTAAGCGCAATACCGAGCGCGGCGATAGCGCCGCAAACATACCAGAGCTTGATCAGGTACGGCATAAAGCGTTCCTTTCCTGCTGCGACGAGCAGTCCTAGCGGGGCAGCGGCAAAAGTCAGTAGATTTACAAAAAAAAGATTTTCATTATGGTAACCTACGGTATGATCGGTGAATGCCCAGACGAAAACGAGGAACACGCCGGCACCGCCGAAGCTCAGACCCAGAAAAGCCTGGAAGAGCCCGAAGCCGATCCGCCCCCCTCGTGTGCCCCGCAGATACATCTTCGCCGTGAGGAAGCTCAAGCCCGAAGCCAAAAAACCCCACAAAAGCATCCAGGGCCAGAGTCTTGAACGTTTTTCAGGGGGGGGTGTGCGATGTTTGGAGGCGTAAACGACACGATGAGAGGCTGCGAGGGATACACTTTTGCCATTTTCATCAGAGTACTTGAAGTCGAGCACATTTCGCTCCAGCTCGCAGGGCAGAAACATTTCGTCCCAAATTGTGATGGGCTTGTCGATTTCGTGACTCATGGCAAACATCAAACCATAGTCGACTATCGGTCTGATCAAAAAACGCCGTGTGTGATCCCGATATGTCAAGCGCGACGGTGAGGCCATCATGGCTTTCTTGAACTGCCCGTGCGTAGCCCGGTCGATCAAATCCCGGACCCGAGTCGAGCAGTTGTCTTTATAGTATTGATAGAGATAATATCGATTCTCCGGCTTGATGCTTTCAGCCAGTAATGCGGCGATCTCCAGCCGTTTCTCGGGTGACAGGTAGAGCACAGCAATTGTGATATACCGGTCGAGCCGTTCCCAGTTATTCAATGCACGCTGGAAGGACATAGGACCTACCCAGAAGCGTAATCGCCCGAAGAGCAACTCGAGGATGATGCCCTGATGATAGCTATACATCCCGAAGTTATAGAGGCAGTTGACATCCAGGCGTTTGTCCTCGACTCCGAGAGCCGTATGACCGAACCACGAGGAAAAACCCGGGCCTGGTCCGATAGTTACCAGAGTGATTTCGAGGTCCTCGGCTCGGCTCGCGCCATTTGCCCAGGGTGGGGGAGGGCTTTTGTCCTGAGCCCGTGCAGCCCAAAACAGTGTCAACACACTGAAAACCAAAAAAAAACACGACGTGGCTCTGTGCACGAGTGATGATTGAATTCTCATTGGCATCGGAAACGAAAAGCTAGCCATTGAATTTATCACAGTCCCGTCAACCGGGTCAACGGCAAAAAAGCGTTCTGACTTGCTTCATTTGAGAAGATGATATATTGTGGCATTGTGTTTTTTTGACGATAGAAATTGCACAGCGAAAAAGGAATCGGATAAACATGACACGCAAAATTTTCTTCAATCTAATCCTGGGTGCGGTATTTCTTGGAGTATCCCTGATGTCGGGCTTCTTTCTGATGGGCGGCATTTTAGCACATGATGATGCTGAACTTGTTAGAGCCCCGCTGGGTGATAATTTTGTGAAGTACATCGGGGCTAAAAGGTCCGGCATAACCGGCCGTGCCTATACGGCCTCCGGTCATCCTCTCGGGCTCATTCCCTGCCCCATCGATTTCAAATACACAAATTTCAGATCGGAGGCATTGATAGAGGATCTGCCAGCTCAGTACGACCTGCGTGAAAGAAATAAGCTGACTCCGGTACGCAACCAAGGTCAATGCGGCTCCTGCTGGGCATTTGCAGTTATGGCCGTTCTCGAGACCGGTTTTATGCCTGGACAAGCAATGGATTTTTCGGAACAGCATCTTATCAGCAATCACGGATATTTTGGAGGCCCCTGTGAAGGCGGGAACATATTCCAGGCTGTGGCCTATCTGACGAGATGGGCCGGACCGATGGACGAATCGGATATCCCTTACAGATATGCCTGGGTGTCTGATGCCTTTGAAGTGAGAAAACACGTGCAGAATGTTATCTTCATCCCGCCAAGAGAAGGGCCCGAGGATATTCAGCTGATAAAAGAGGCTGTTATGAAATACGGTGGGGTTTACGCAGCAATGTATTTTGATGATTCCTGCTACAATCCCACACATTATGCTTTCCACAATACAGATATCGAAGAGGGCGGACATTCTGTAGCCATCGTGGGTTGGGATGACGGATTTGATAAAAACAGATTCCGTGATATCCCTGCCGGGGATGGCGCCTTTATTGTCAAGAATTCATGGGGGCCCAGCTGGGGGGAGGATGGGTATTTTTATGTATCCTATCACGATGCCTATTTCGCGTGCATGAACTTTTGTGCCGCCTTTAAAAAAGCAGAACCCAAAGTGAATTATTCAGACAAGTATCAGTACGACTTTAAAGGGTTGATAGAGATGCTCGGTTATCCGCCTTCTGAGGTCGGCTGGATGGCCAACATTTTTAAAGCGAAGAAAAACACATCGTTGAAAGCTGTGAGCTTTTATGCCATGGGGAATTCAACGAAGGCCACTCTCTACGTCTATACTGATGTGGAGGCCAGAAAACCGACAAGCGGGACACTGGCTGTCAGGAAGGGTGTAAGATATGATGCTCCAGGATATTACACCGTCCGCTTGAAGAAGATCCCCCTGCTCCAAGGGGAAAAATTTTCAGTCGTGGTGAAGCTAGAAACGCACGGGTGGGAATACCCCATTCCTGTGGAAGCTCCGATTGAAGACTACACAAAAAGCGTCAAAGCCGGCAGAGGGCAGAGCTTTGTCAGTGAAGATGGCGAAGCCTGGGAAGACTTGGTGGAGTTTGATAAGAACGCTAATGTCTGCCTGAAGGCCTTTACCAAAGATTGAGCTAAGCTTGTCGCTGATTTGTTGCCGGTCAGCCAGACGGAATTCTTGAGCCTGATCATATAAAGGGGATGAGGACGATGTGCTAAATTGCGATCAACAGATCTCTCGGTTCTGTTGATGCGGATTAACGCTTGCTCGGAGGGCCTTCGCCCAGATCCAAAGGATTGTAATCCACCAGAATGTAGCCTTCGGGAATATCATATATGCCTTTCGGTGGTTTTTTATCCTCAATAGATATAACTTCCTCTCGGGAGTTCGTCTTTGCCCCTTTGACACTCATGGTGATCACGGTCAGAACCGGATAGCCTTCGATATCGCGGAATTTTTCAATAAGGCCTGTCGTGAAGGGATTCATAGAGAGTAGCGCTTCATAAAATAGCCGAAAGGATTTCATGTTGATTCCGGTCTCCTTGGATACCCATATCTCCATTGTCATGGGCATGCTCATGCCCATCAAAGAAATGTCAATATCCACCAGATATTTCTGACTGGCCCACTCTTTAATGCTTTGTGTGTCGGAGGTCTTGGTGATGGATGAAGACATTTTCATAACTTGAAAAATTTGTCTGGTTTCAGGAGGAAGACTGTCTCCAAGGTTGAGCGGTAAATCCAGGGCGGAGAAGGTTCTGTCTGTGTGGTTGATATGATAGAGCTTTTCACGGTCCAAGCGGATAATGGTGGTCGTGTGATCGCCTTCGTCCTGGCGAAATTTATCCTTTGAAATCCAGGATGCGCTGTGTTCGTCGGTAGTCGAAACAGTCTCATTCTTTGAGTTTATTTGTGTCATCTGTTTGGTTCTTTTGATGTAATGGTCCGCCCGGGCTGCACCGGAAAAGAAGAGGAAGAAAAAGAAAATTGTGAGTGAAGGAATTAATCTCGTTCTCATATCAATTTCTAGCTAATGTATATTATTCCCCTCATAAAATCAATGCATCAGGAAGCGGGAAGCGGCATCAGCGTGTTTCGCTTTTTTGTTCAAGGAAGGCCGATTTTTTTATGCGGACGTTGAGAACGAACAAGAGGATCAAAACACACAGTATGACAGTCCACATCATCGCTTCGTTCACCGAGATGAACCTGGGTCTGCTGACCGAGCTTTTATAGAACGAGGTCGTGTCAATCGCGGCCTCAATGCCATCCCGTTTTACCTTATCCCATTGGTAGGGTGACCTGGCCAGAGTCTTGCCGAAATACTTTTCCAGAATCAGGTTTTCTTTGAAGGCAATGAAAAGGTTTTCTTCTTTTTCTGAAGAGTCTTTGGCTTCCATGGCGATCTCAAATTTTTTGTCCCTTCGAAAAATGTGAACACGTATCTCATGAAGAAAGGGATTTGTATAACCTGGGACCAGGCGCAGAAACTCCGCGTATTCCCCGTCTTCCCAGTCCCTCAGGAAGCTTCCGTATTCTTCGGATTTCTGATTATCGATATGTTCCAATTCTTCCAATGTGATTCGCGAATAGAAGGCCCCAATCTCGGGATCTTTGTGGAGGTACCTGAGCTCACTCATGGCTTCCTGCTTCTTGAGGCCCGAGAGGAAGGGAAGGATCTCCGTGTATTTTTGAACCCTTGCTGACCTGTTGGAAAAGCAAAGCCCTATAAGAATGAGATTGGCTGCCAGAAGGGCTGAAATGATTTTGACGGATTTTGTTTGGATTTTCGGAGAGCGCAACTTGGGCCGAATCCCTTTCCACAGGAGAATCTGGAACAAACCGGAAGAGAGGGCATTGAGGCCGACATCGCGGAAATCCCAGTATCGCCCGGGGACTATCCATTGAATTATTTCATCGAAAATGCCCACAAGAGACCCAGCCAGAAATGCAGCCAGGTATATGCCTTGATCATCCATGTGATGCCTGAGGGCTCGGAAGAGGAGCAAGCCGAGAATGCCGTATTCTATAAAATGCACCGCCTCTTCAGGATTCTTCCAGAGTTTGAGCGTGAAATAAACATAGGTTCCGGATATGAACACAAGCCAGAAATAGTTTTTGACCGCTCTTATTTTGAGCCGGACATAAAGAACATAGAAAATGACGGCAAACGTTGCACCGGTAGCCAGGAGTACGGCGAAACCGAAAAAGGACCGTCCGATGTGCGCAGAAACAAAATTCTGTATAGAGCGGGCGAGGGGAACCGTGAAGAAAATAACCAAGGCGCAGAGAGCTACCCACACCCAGGAGAACCGGCACATTCTCTTCGAGAGAGAGTCCATTTTTGATCGAATCTATAAAAAAAACTTCAAAAATATCTTTGACATTTTAATAATTATACCACTATAATTAAATTAACCTGCTGGCTGGAGAGGAATCCTCCTTAGCCCCGCTTCCTTTTCCAAACCTTGGCGCCTCGACAGCCAGCGTTTTTTTATATCCTCTAACTCTCCGCCTACTATACTTTTCTGGAATTTTTTTCTCAAGTTTTGCACTCGCCGTGATTTTTGTGAATAATTCAGATTAAGTTGGATTATTCACGAGTCAATATTGCCCCAAATGTGAGGACGTAGCCCATGACGCTGTGCTGAACTACTGCGAATGAGCTGCGCGAAACATCTGTGGTGAGATTGGCTTGGAGGGGAAAAAATGTCGACAATAAGATTTGAAGAGTTCCTGGATTTAAAATAGAGGCACTTTTTATGAATAATTCAACCGGATAAACAGATTTTAGGTCTTGAGCGTATCCAATGTGTAAAGACAACCACATGGAAGACTTACAGCTTCTACAAAGCTGCCTGGAAGGAAAGGTCGAGGATTTTATGAAAGTGATCGATAAATACAAAGGAAAAGCATTGGCACTGGCTTGGAATTATATGGGTAACAGGGAGGATGCGGAGGATGCCTGCCAAGATGCTTTTCTCAAGGCCTACCTCAATCTGAACACCTTCGATTTCAGCAAGTCTTTCAAGGATTGGTTTTTTACAATCCTCTGTAACCGCTGCAAAGACCAGTTGCGGAAGAGGCACCGTTTTCAGACATTTATATGGAGTACAAAGAGAGAGGTCCTTGACCGAGTGAATCAAACGCCCGGGAAGTCTGGCTCTTCTCTGAAGATACCTGATGGCATCCTGGAAAAATTAAGGCCCAAAGAAAGACTTTCTCTTTATCTCTGGGCCCAAGATGGCTACACGAGTGAAGAAATTGCCGGATTGATGAAGTGTTCTCCGAGCACGGCAAGAGTTCATCTGTTCAAGGCCCGGAAGAAATTAAAGTCCCTTTTGGAGGCAAGTCATGTCTAACTGCAAAATAGCTGAATTTCTTTTTGCTGTTTTTCCTCTGAAGAAATGGCAGGATTTTCTGATTCGGCACCACATGCAGGATTGTCCCCAGTGTCAGGAAAAATTAGCCCAGCGAGATGTAATCCTCGACTTGCTAATCGGGGAAGAGCACTTCACAGATACCGAGGCACTTTGGGCTGGTTTCAAGTCCAAATTGAAGGAGGAAAAAAGAAAGGATAGACAGATCCGTTCCCCTCGATGGAAGTGGGCATACGGTGTTGTCGCCGCCTTCGTGATTGTTGCCGGAATCGTGGTGGTGTCGAATATCTCCCGTTTGACGGACGGTGAAGGAGAGGAGATGTCAAAAGCTCATTTTCGGATTAACTACATCCGGATTGAAGGCAAGCCCGCGCAAGCCTATCTATTCAAGCCTCAGGGTACGGATATGATCATTGTCTGGGCGCAAAAAAATATGGGAGGAGAATGATAGTGATGAAGAAAAAAGTTATTTTCATTTTAATCTTTTTAGCGGGAGTATCTTTGCTTGATTTGAGGGCACAATCTCAAATTGATATGAAGATGAGGTTTTTCGAAGGAGTCAGAAGGAGTGACACCGAGCCTCCGAGAATTGTCACTTCCTCTTACTTGCAACCGACTGTTACGGCAAACATCCCCTCGAAATTCTTGCTTGCCGAAGAGAAAGAACAGATCAAAAATGTTTTCAACCTGAAGGATGTCCGCTTGATCACCGAAGCTGACCTGAATTGGGTGTCGTGGAAAGGAGATTTAGCTCACGTTTTCCGGTTGGATGGGCATGCGTACAGATTGAAGCTGACGCCTGTTCAAAAAGAGCGCTCGGACAAGTCGAAGAAAGCCAAGGAAACCAACGGCAGTTACCAGTTCAAGATCGATATCACAGAGATCAAAGGTGAAGAAAAGATCAGTCTGATGGATACCGAGATCATTCTGCCCGAGAAAAACATCGCTGTATTCGGGTTCGCGGATAGAGAGGGAAAGCCCTATTTTCTTTCCTTCCACGTGACAGGTGTTAATACAAGCCCCCCGCCTCCTCCTCCACCGCCGCCCCCCCCGCCACCTCCAGACGAGAAAGCCAGGGCAAAACAAATTGCCGAGTTTGAAAAGGGAGCCGTTAAAATCGAGGGAGAGATGAAACCTCCTCGACTCATTAAACGAGTTAACCCGGTCTACCCGGAGGATGCCAGAAGAGAGAAGGTCGAAGGGGTGGTTATTTTGGGCGCCAGGATAGATGAACAGGGCTTTGTCCAGTCTGTGATGGTCTACAAGAGCATAACTCCTCTCTTGAATAAGTCCGCCATAGATGCAGTCAGACAGTGGCGGTATGAGCCTTTGTTTATTAATGAGAAACCTGTCCCTGCAGTCTTTACGATCACGGTGAGGTTTGTGCTCAACGGAGATAAGCCGGCAAAGACAGAGGAAGGAGTGGTGAGGCTGGATGAAGTCGATGATCACCCCAGGTTGATCAAACGAGTCGACCCTGTGTATCCTGAAGAAGCCAGAAAAGCCGGAATACAGGGGATTGTGGTTCTCGAAGCTCTGATTGACGAACAGGGTCGTGTATCCAGAGTGAATATCTTGAGGAGTGAAAGTTCTGTGCTGAACAAGCCTGCCATGGAGGCACTGAAGCAGTGGATCTACGAGCCATATATTCTGGACGGCAAACCCACCTCCGTCCTCTTCACGGTCACCGTCCAATTCAAGCTCAGGTAAAAAGAGAACACAATAAAGAAAACAGGCAGCTTTTTTTAAAAAGATGCCTGTTCACATTTTTAGATTCAAGAACGGGGTGTGTCGATTTTCGAGTAATCCAGCTCAGAGCCGAGAAGGCTGTGAGGGATAAGATAGACAACGAGCAATAGAATCGAGGCTCCCAGGACCCATCCTCTGGCTGGTTTTCCCTTTCGCCCAGCAATCCAGGCTGCTATCCAGCCCAGGAAAGTTATGAGGGTCTTGTTATCTGTTAAATCGTAACCGAAGGGAAATCCTGTCCAAAAAGCACCAAAGGCATATTTCTGGACCAGAGGCCCTAATATCATCCCCCCAACGAACAAAAGACCCAAGGTCCAGAGAACTAGTTTTCTAGGGTTGCTGTCTTTTCTCAACGCCTCCAGACCTGCCCGGGTCGAAAAAAGCATAGCCAGGAACATGATGATAATGTGGGGAAAAAGCACCACCCGGGGGACAGGATCTTTGAACCGAATGATGACAGGGTTTTCACCGGCAAGTGCGATGGGTTCGGTTCTTTTGGACAACAAAACCTTGTAGGCAAGTTTTCCCGCGGATGGCTGTTGGGGCAGCTCGCCGACTAAAAATCCATCCTCCCTTTGCATAGGGACCTCGGTCCAGGGATCATCTGTCTTGAATCGTTTATAAACAAGCTGACCTGCGATATCTCTTTCCGGCACTTCAACTCTGATTTCACAATCCGGCCCGATCTCATGAGTTCGAATCAGTCGATAGGAGACTTCTGTCCCACCAACTTCCGCTTTTCCCCGTAATGGGTAGGTGGGGCCTGTCAATCGCTGGTACACGGCGGCAGAAAGAGTGATGATAAACGCCAATATCCAAAGTCCCGCTTTTTTCATGTCGTCTCCTAGAACTGGGGGGCTATCGTGAATACTTAATTTATCAATATGGAGGAGGTTTCGCAATCAGATTTTTTGCTTATCAGAACAAGCCTCAATGATGGAGAGACGAATTTAAAATTACGTGGATATCTTTTATCGCTGCTGGGGAAATTGATTTGGACCTGTGGAGGGCAGCCTTGCGCTTTTGCTCAAGAGCTGAAAGGTGATGCGGAAAAAGTTTTAAGCGGATTGAGCTTGAGCAGTCTCCGAGCTTTCGGCGTCGTCGTCTTCTGAAGCTTCCTTGCTTTTTCCCGTCAGATCGGGATTCTCCTCATCCGTTTCCTCGGATTCTGCAAGTTCGTTGGTCTCTTCTTCTGGCTCGACTTCCAAGCCGAGGAGCTGTGCCGTCCCTTCGTAAATCTGCCTGAACTGCCTCTTAGATTCCTGGAGATCTGCCAATTTCTGTCTTGCTTTTTGAATCTCTTCCTGCATTTTCTCGTCAACGCTGTCTAGCTCTTTTTTTGCCGCTTCCATAGCTTTCTTGTATATTTCCTCTTGGTCTTTGGAAAGTGCCATGCTTTTCTCCTTTATTTAGCATTAGACAATCACTCAAATTCTATGATTGAGATTGTCTTCGAGCTATTTATGCAGGCCTATTGTATTTTTGAGAGTCAAAAAGCACAATCGCCTTTTGGGGTGATTTTTTGGGGTATTCTATGACTGATTCTCTAGTCTTTAGGGGTTATATTTTTTGGGAGCCAGTCTATCTCCAAAAATTAACTGAAATTTAACAGAGAATTTATTTCTTTTTAACAAGCGGGAATAATAGTATGCTCACGATGGAATCAAGAGACATTCTTTTCCTTTATTTTACCTCCCCTAATACTGCTCCAGGAAGCACAGGGCATCCCCGCTCTGTGCTTCCTCCTTGCCTCAACTGTCAGTCTTTGTCAAAAAGAAAAATCTCATGACTCTCCTTTGTTGTTAACTGGAGGGGGCAACCGCCAGGGGTTGCCTCCTCCACCTGCCTGTATGCAATCCGTAACGACTTAAGAGCCGGGAATCCAGCCGCTTCTCATTCAATCCCTTTTCTTTTTTGTGAAACGGTTGTAGAGCCAGGCAAAGACCACACCCATAATGAATCCATCCAGTGCGGCGTAGAGCGTGGCAACGATGACGCCGCCAAAGCCCCATACTCCCATGTGGTAACCTGGGTAGATGGAATCGATCAATTTTAAGAATGCATCCCCATAGCCTGCTATGACCATATTGCCCACAGCCACCAGAAAAACGATGGCTCCCCAAACCACACAGACGGTGAACCCAAGTCGAAGCGTATCCAGTTTCATTCTTGCCCCCTGTTCATGGAATTGACCAGGACAGTCCTGTCTATTGTTTTAAAATCATACAGAAAAGTCAATCAAAACAGCGATGCAGAAATTCAAGAGGCGGCATTTTTTGTGTTGATATTGCTTCAGATTTCACAACATACCAGGTACTTCGAACCAAACCTGGGTTATTTTGTGAGTTCAAAGGAGGTGCAGGCTGGCATAGGCGTCAGCCCGCTCAAGTCATCTGTGTAGCTGTTTATACAGATCTGGCTTGCCTGTCCGTTGTTGAAGTCTTCCCCTTCGACCTTCAACCTGATCTCGGCTATCGTCCCTCTACTTCTGGCAGGAATTGGGGTTCCTGATCCCGCAAACCCGCCAACCTTTAAAGTCCCTGCACGGATTTCGTTGGCATCGACAGCTGCCCAGTCTCCGGTTAAATTCCCCCTGTTGGCGCCTTGAAATTGGATGAAATCGGCATCGAATGTCATATCCATTCCAAATACGGTGACTTCTTTATCGACACTGCCCAAAGTGATGCTGACCGTGAACACCGTCCCGGCCCCACCCGATGTCGGGGTGCAGGTTACGGATATATCTAACTCAGGCGGGACTTCCGCCTCCGGTGCAGTCGAACTCTGTTTGCAGACAAAAGATGTTGTCCAAATAAGCAGGATCAATGTTATAAACCAAAGTCGCCTCATGAATAGCTTCCGCTGTATCAATTCCTCATTACTTATTTTCCATGAATTCCTCATTTAGGCAAGGATTTTAACATAATGCCTGCTGGCTTCTTCAATTGTTTTCGATTATTTTTGACAGTGAATTTTGGAGATGATATATGTGTTTCTTGGTCGTGAAATAAGCAGGTATGGTCATTTAAATGGGAGGTATCGCCATGAGATACAGGATTTTACAGTTTGTTACCCCTTTCTTCTTCGTGATATTCGTGATTTTTGGCTTTCCACGTTGCATTCAGGAAGAACGGGAGATTTCGGTGGAATGGATCTACAGCCAGGAGGGAAAAGAGGTGGCCGCGCTCCCGTCGTTCCTCTGGTTGGACGATGGGACAGCCATCATGTTTAATCCTCTTCAAGTGGGCATGAAACGCACATTCCTGAAGTTCGATCCGAAAAGCGGTGAACAAACCGGCGCCTTGGAAGCCCAAGATGCCCTGACGAGTTTAAAAAGCCTCTTGGGCAAAAATGTTATGCCTGATGGCCTGGAATGGCCCGTCGCCTTTGACACCGCGGGCGAGCACGCTATCTACCAGTATGACGATGATATTTTTGTGCTCGATTTGACCGCATCCCGATTTTTTAGAGTCACGGATACGGATACCAAAGAGAAATCCCCCCGGTTTTCGCCGGATGGAGAAAAAATCGCCTTTGTCCGTGACGGCAATCTTTTTGTCTATGACATGGGGACGAAAACAGAGAAGCCCCTGACGGGAAATGGCTCGGAGACGCTCCTTAACGGAACCCTTTCCTGGGTTTACTGGGAGGAAATCTTCGGCCGTCAGGATATCGGTTACTGGTGGTCGAACGACTCATCGGCCATTGCCTTTCTCCAGACCGATGAATCTCCTGTGAGTGTGATGCACTATGTCGATTTCAAACCCCAGGTGCCTCGACTTATCACTCAGCGCTATCCCAAAACAGGAGGGGATAATCCCGTGGTTCGCGTCGGTGTTGTCGAGGTAAATGATGGCCGGGTGACTTGGGTCGATTTTAAAGAACATCCCTATGAATACGTGGTCCGTGTCAAATGGCTGCCTGACAACGAAAGGCTGAGCGTTCAAACCATGAACCGGGCCCAGACTGAGCTTGATCTCTATTTCGTGGAGCGCTCAACCGGGATACCAACCCATATTCTCAAGGAAAGGGACGAAGGGTGGGTGAATATCCATGATGACCTCTTCTTTCTCCAGGACGGCAAACATTTCCTCTGGACCTCCGAGCGGGATGGATTCAATCATTTGTACCGCTACTCTATGGACGGAGTGGTACAGAATCAAATCACCCAAGGCTCTTGGGCCGTCCGGAACTCAGGAGGTCCTTTCGGTTTGCAGGCAGCGGTGAGCGCCATCGACGAGAAATCAGGCTGGATTTACTTCACAGCTCTGGAGAAGTCCTCCCTCGAACGGCATTTGTATCGTATCCGATTCGATGGCACGAATCTGGAGCGTTTGACCGAGGAAGATGGAATTCATGCCATTGCCTTCAGCAAGGATGGGCGATACTACGTTGATCGCCATTCCACCCGGGCAAAACTTCCTTCACTTGTTTTATATGGTTCGGACGGTCATCAAGTGGGCGTCATCGCTGCCCCTAATCCCGGTCAGCTGGCAAAATTTGACGTGCAGTATCCGGAATTGTTCACGATTCCGGCCAAAGACGGCTTTCCCATGCCTGCCGCACTTCTCAAACCCAAGGATTTTGACCCTTCCAAAAAATATCCGGTGATCATCTATGTCTACGGCGGGCCTTCAGTGCCGACGGTTCTCAATGGATGGAGCCGTTCCATCCTGTTCGATCAAATTCTTCTGGAAAAAGGCTTTTTAGTCATGGGTGTGGACAACCGCAGTGCCACGGCTATCAGCAAAAAACTGGAAAACCTCGTTCTGCATGATGGCTACGGTACGAGTGAATTGAGCGATCTGTTGGATGCAGTGAAGTGGCTCAAAAAACAAGATTTCGTCAATCCGGACAGAATCGGCATCTGGGGTTGGAGCGGAGGCGGCACCTTCACGCTTCTGGCCCTTACCCATTCTGAAGAATTTAAAGCGGGAATTGCCGTGGCCGCGGTCACCGATTGGCACTATTACGATACCAAATGGGCAGAATCCTACATGAAAAGGCCAGAGGACAATCCGGATGGCTACGCGAAGACTTCGCTCGTCAAGGCGGCCCAGAATCTTCACGGACGGCTGCTTCTGGTGCACGGCACATACGACGATAATGTTCATCCACAGAATGCCTGGGCTTTCATCGATGCCTTGATAAAGGCCAACAAGAGGTTTGATCTGATGATATACCCCATGCGTCAACACGGGATCTCCGATGATCCAGCCCAGATCCATTTGTACAGCACTATGCTGGAATTCTGGACTCGAAATTTGTGAGCGTTTGCCCCTCAAATAATTCACTCGAGAAGGAGGAAGATATGAAATGCAGGCATGCAAGACTTATTCCCGGACTCTTTATTGTCAGCGTATTCCTTTGCGCTTACCTTTGTTCCTGTAGCCAGCCGGTAATAACTGAGAGCGAAGAAATTCCGATCGCGGAAATACGGAATACCAGCAGCGTCAAAGATATCCAGCTCATCGACGCCCTGGAGGCCTTTATCCCTCATATCATGAAAAATAAAGGAACTCCCGGGTTGAACATAGCCCTGGCGCTGCGCGGTGAAGTGGTTTGGGAGGCGGGATTCGGCTATGCGAATTTGGAGCGCCAAGTCCCGATGACCCCGCAGACAGTCACCCACTCCGGGTCAATGGGAAAAACCTACACGGCCACGGCGGTCATGCAGCTGGTTGAGCAGGGCGTCATCGGTCTCGACGATCCAATCAACAGATATTTGAGGGAGTTTCAGGTCGTAAATCCAAAAGGGGAGAGGGAGATCACGTTCCGGGATCTGCTCACCCATAGGTCAGGCCTCTCGGTGAATGCAGCTGGCAGCCGGTTCGAAAAGCCAACTCCTCTGTCGGAGCATGTCAAAGACGGCTACAGCCAGAATATGTTCAAATCCTATAACGGAAGCGTTCTTCCTCGGTGGGGTGCAAAAGTCGGCGCACGATATCAGTATTCCAACTTTGGTATGGCCACTCTCGGCTATCTTGTCGAAGTGACAAATCCCGAAGGGCTTTCCTTTTCTGAATATGTCCAAAAGCACATCATGGATCCATTGGGGATGACTTCCAGTCAGTACCCACCGGTCCAGGATGCTGCACATGTGCGGCCGGAGATACTTGATCGATTTTCCTCCGGTTATGCGCAATTCGGTGCCTTGGATATCCCGACTCCGGTCATCTATTTCGCTGATTATCCCGCCGGAACAGTCGTCACTATACCTGGAGATCACATCAAATTGCTTTTGGCTTACCTGAATAATGGATCCTACAACGATTTTCAGCTTCTCAGGCCCGAGACCGTTGAACTCATGCTCACTCCTCAAGTTGAGAATACGGTGGGCAATGTGAGTCTTGGATTGACCTGGATGCTGGAAAATGTGGGAAAACCCGACTTCAATTTCGGTCATGGGGGGGCCCATATGTACGGCTGGACCAATAATTTCCGGGCATACCCAAAACAAAACTTGGCGATTGCCGTTTTTACCAACCACTGGCCGATGATGCAGAACAGGTACAAGGAACACAAAGTTATCTTTGATTTCATATCGACCTGGCTGAAGTATGACGAGCCGGATGTCATGCGGGATTCATCCGATCCCTCCTGGGCTTGGAAGACTTCTTATGTAATCGGGCTCCTGGCGGTCGAGCAAATAATGGGATCTCTGGGTATCGAGGACCCGCTGACACCAGAGATGGTCAACGCCATGGCGGAAGGGGCAATGCTTCGCACCCAATCTCTCAACAGCGGCGCCCGATGGGATCCTGAAGGATTCCGCGCCGGTGTCGATGACCTGCTCCAGGTTCCGATGAGAATACAAGACATTCAAGCCTTCATAAGGTCCGACAAGTGCCGCGTGACACCTCAGGAATTGAGGAAAATATATAAAGAGCTGGGGGGAGAACAGGCGTCGGTCTTACTGGTCAAATAATTAATTTAATCGTTTATCCTCTTTGACTCATCTTTTGTTCTTTGCTATTTTCAGGAAATAGAGAGCTTTATCATTGCCTCGAAATTTGATGGAAGAAGAGACGCCGCAAAAGGAGCTTAAAAATGGCATATGATCAATCCCGGGACATAACTTGGATCAAGGTTGGTATCATAACTGGATTTTTAACAATAATAATCTATCCGCTTTTGATATTGGCTCCCATGCCAAGGCAACCGACGGTGATACTGGCATTTGCCATTGGACCACTCCTCACTGTTACCAGCGTTGGCCTTTACAAGTTCGTCAGAATCCATGGAGAAACAGTTTCCCTGCAGATCGCCCTCGGCTCTAACATCATTGCCGGGACACTTTTTGGTGTGATGCTCGTGGTCCAGTTAGCGTTGCGTTTTCCGATGCTCGCCCACATAGAAAGGACCGGAGATGATTCCGTACGGGAAATAGTGAACTGGGTCTGGAACGTGGATCTGGGGCTGGATCTAAGCTGGGATTTGTACATCGCCATTGGAACGTTTTTATTTGCGCTAAACATGCTCAGACACCCTAAGTTGGGCAGGATTTTCGCTGGACTTGGGATGCTTGTGGCAGTCGCCATGCTTGGATTCAATATCCACACATTCCCAGATCCGCCGGCAGAGGCCGGTCTTTTCGATCTGGGGCCCTTCGTCGCGCTCTGGTATTTGGTCGTTACTATTCAAGTGCTCCGCTCGTTCAAATGGGCTCGGAACTTATTAGCTAACGGTGAGAGCTAATACCTCCTGAGTCATTACTGCCTTCCGAGCTAAACAATTCCGCCTTGGCTAACGGTTATGAATTGGGAGGATTATTTGAACAAAATCATCATTTTCGTTCTTATTGTCTTGATGTCAGGCTTTTGCACCTCTCAACCAGATCGGATTGCAAAAACAACGGAAGATGGCGTCGAAGTCGTTATCAACCGTTTACAGCCTTATCCAATCAAAGGTGAGCAAAACCGCTACCACCTGGAGGAAATATTTACCGTCGATACCGAAGATGAATCTACAGCCGGGCTGGGATTGACAGAAATATGGGGCTTCGATGTCGACTCCGAAGGAAGTATCTTCATATATAAACCACCAATGTCGCAGGGGGATCTCGTCTTTAAATTCGCGGCCGATGGGACATTTGTCCGTTCATTTGCTACCAGGGGAGAGGGTCCTGGCGAAGTTCCCACCGCCACTTACCAGAAGATCAACGACAGTGATGAGATTTGGATTGCTGACGCAGCTCACTCGAAAATTATGGTCTTCGACAAGAATGGCGACCATATTACTGAAATCTCCATTAGGATATGGATTGGCGCCATGGGGAATATGATTCAGGTCTTGCCGAATGGCAATTATTTGATCAGGAGGTCAGTGCCGCGGCCGGCAGGGGATGGTTTGAATTTGGTGACAAGCCTGTACGATTCCGGGTTTGAAGAGATAAAGGAACTGGATCAATTTGAAATTGATCATCCCATGAGAGTCGAAAAATTCAGGCTGCCCATGAAGCTCTCTTTCTGGACGATGACCAGGGATGGAGTTTACATCGTCAATGAAGACCGTGGCTATGAGATTCACGTTTACGATCTTAGGGGAAATCTTCAAAGAAAGATAAGAAAAGAATATCAACCGGTGAGTGTATCCGGAAAATTCAAAAGGGATATCGGTCAAAAGCTTGAAAACACGCCTCCGGCCTTGAAGACAAAGGTTTTCTTCCCTCCCCACTTTCCTCCATTTCAGTGTCTCTTTGCGGATGATAAAGGATACTTATATGTTATGACTTACGAACAAGGCCTAAGTCCAGATGGGCACATCGTTGATGTCTTCAATCCTGATGGGATTTATGTGGCCACAATGAGTTTAGAGGCCCATCTGAATGACCCCGTCTTCACGCCTGGAGGGCCCTTCGATTCATGGATCACCCTGAAGAGGAATCATCTGTATGCAACCAGAGAGAAAAGCAGCGGCTTCACAGAGCTTGTGGTTTATAAGGTCTTTCGTGAATAGCCCGTCTTTGATCAGGTCTCCACAGATTGTGCTTTGAACCTAAACTTTTGGAATCTGCAGCCTTGGCAATCCCCTGTCTCTATCAAAAAGTAAACGGTATTGAGAGCTTCATTTTTTTTCATACGCAATATTGACTCTGAAGAAACTTCCGGATCTTGCATCATTTCATACAGATTGTCCTGGTTTGCATACTTAATTCTCTCTGGATTCTTGATAATACAGATGGATTTCCCATTTTGTCTGATCTTGAGGCAGAAGATCTCGATGCCATGTTTGATCAGGATTACATCGTACGATCCTTTCTCCATAACGATGTCACCGTGTCTGAGAGTCCACGGTATTTCAACATCTCTGAAAGTCAGAATTTCTCGAATGTCAGCGGATAACGGCAATGACACAAGGGTGAGCAAAGTTAAAGCCAAAAAAACGGATGCCCTTTTTACACGCATAATTTCCCCCTTTTTGCGTTGTTAATCTATATAAAGTGGTCTTCTTTTGGTTAAAGAAGACTCCCATCACCCATCTTTCAATTTAAGTCTACACATATAATATGTCAAGTAAACACACATATTTTCTCAGGAGCTTTAGATATGAACAGAGAAGGAGGCAATGCTCTTGTCTTTATTCTGTTTTTACCTGGAGCTGTAGAGTTTTTCCCGGCTGATCTCCAGTGCCAGGTTGAATTCACCGGCTAGAACCTGGGCCACAAGCGAGGCGGCAAATTCCCGGGCTGTGTGCACTCCCATTATCCTCAGGGCCTCCCGGCCAACCGGGGAGATCAAGCCCTCCCTGCATGAAGCAATACCTACCTCCACATTGAAAAGCTCCACTCGAAAAACCACATCGCCTTTATCCAGCACAGCCGAGTTGTTCTGGAATGATGAGACCAGCGGGCTTTGAGGATTGACCTGCGTGGCCTTATAGACAGCCGGGATGATCTCTCCCCCCATTCCGGAATAAAACTGGCAGCCGAGTTCTTCGGCCCCGTAAGTATCGACTCGTACAAAGGCGCAAAACTTTTCAGGATGCACTTTGAGCATATCTTCGAAATCCTTGGCCGGGATTCTGATTTCCGCGGCTGCTTTGCGGCCGCGCTTGTTTTTGGGGCTGGGCTTGAGGTCTCCATCATGCCCCTGGGCAATCACGCTGAGCTCATAATCTATACCCGCTTCTTGGAGAAGGGATTCCATCTGCTCTTTGGCAAATCCGACAGCACGGCTTATGTCACCGTGACCTCTAAAATGCTCAAAGCTCCCGACAAAGTCAATAAAGAGGATGTGATCGCCGCCTTTATCCACTTGCTTGAAATCAACCGAACTGATCCGGCCGGAAAACTCTGAAAGCTGTGCTTCCATATCGGCTGTGATCTTTGCAAGGTTTTCTTCTATGAGTCTTCTTGCTTGACTCCGTATGGAATCTGATTTGAAGATGTACCCGTTGCATCGGACTGCACGCGACCGTTCTTCGACCTTCACCTCGACCCCTCCCAGCCGATTAACCAAATGGCAGCCGCGGGTAACACCGATGGGCCCTAATCCGGTTCCGTAGACGAGCAGGTTCGTGAAGACCTTGTCAATGTCCCCTTTAACGTGAATGCGACCGGCATAGGAAAAATAGATCTCTGCTCCGCCCACATAGTTGGCCACCAATGCCAAATACTGACCGAGCGGATCGAGCGATCCACCGCAGAGCGAACAGGTGTGGTCATCATCTCTGGCATCTAATTCCCAGATGAGTTCGTCACGAGGGCAGCGATATCTGGCTTTGTACGGTTTCTCCGGCACCTGGATGTATTTGAAGGATGCTCCTGTTACATCCTCTATAAACCTCTGTCTGCACAGTGCGGCATCCCCGAAATGATGGGGCGGTATTATCCCGAAACTTGACTCCAGTTCATTTTCCACTTTCCAGGGAGCGAGTGTGCCCTCTTTAAGCTTCGCTACACATTCGTCCATTTCTTCTGCCTTTATTGTTTAAAAATAATGCTAATCTGTGCAATCCATGAAGGAAATGCAGTAATATCCTAGCAATATACATTTCGGATAGCAATCGCATCTCACTTCATTCCTATTCACCGGGATAGGGGAGAACTGGTTCCCATCCATCCGCTTAAAGCCCTAGTTCCTTTGTGATGTGGGTCTCGTCAACTCGCCCCCTATGCAGTGGAACGGATCGGCATCCAATCTTTTGAGATCCCCGGATCCAAGCCAGCTCCGATTGCCCGGGTTTTTGCCTCTCTTATCGCCTCCTCAAAAGAGGAATTCGGAAAAGGCAATGACGATGAGGGCATCCGTAAAATCTTGAAGGCACTTCAACTTATAACGCCGTATTCACCATAGCCGAGCGGGAGGCCGTGTCTCATTCATTCAGATGAAATCCGGCTTCACATCAGACATGACAAAGCGGTGTTTTCCGGCCGGTGTCAATTCGATTTTATCGACTACGTGGACTGTGATGTGCGTGTCGTTTCCGAAGCGGGCCCGGATGTCGGCCTTTAATTTATCGAGCCATTCCGGGGTTATGGTCTGCCTGCACTCCAGGCGGATCTCGAGCCGGTGGCGGTCAGGCTGGACAACTTGGAAACGGATGACTTCCGTTCTTTTGCTGAACGTTGACAGGAAATATGCGTTGTGGACAAATTGACCTTCGGATGTTACGAGATAGTCGTTTGTCCGGCCTACGACTTCCTTCAAGACCGGCAGTCCCCGGCCGCAGGCACAGTATTCCCCCTCAGCGATGCCCATATCGCCATTTTTGTAGCGAATGAAGGGCATGGCCCATTGCGTCAGGGAGGTTATGGCTATTTCGCCCATTTCCCCTGGTTTTGCAGGCTGGTTCTTGACTATGATTTCCGGAACACAGGTCTCACAGGAATGAAGGCGGCCGGTTTCGCACTCGTAGGCTATGGTGGATAACTCCCTTGAGCTGTAGCAATCGGCTATCGGGCAACAGAACACCTCCTGAAGCAATTCACGCTGAGGAGCAGAGAGTTTCTCTGCCGTGGCTTCTATCAGTTTGGGGCGGATGGGATCGATATCCATAGTTTTGATGTGTCGAGCTAATAAGGTGATGGCTGACACATAGGTTCTTATCATGGCCGGCTGCCAGCGACTGAGCATTCGGGCAAAGGATTCCATATTGTCTTCGGTCAAGGCAAAAGCATTCAAGAATTTCTGTTGCATAATGCGAGCCTTGAGGTGTTCATTCCAGCTCTTATCTCTAATTTCTCGCATATCGCCCCAAACCCAGGCTAACTTGTCTCCTTCTTTGACTCTATACCACTCCCGGCAGCGAAATTCGAGGGCTGCATTCCACCACCAGAACGAATCCTCTATGTAGAACCGGATAGGTTCTCCGGTAGAGCCCCCGGTTCGTTCACGCACGGTTTTATGGCGCAGGTCTGGAGCCACCATTCGTTCCAGGTTCTCCCTCACATCCTTTCTAGTCAGGAAAGGCAGAGATTGAAAATCGGAAAAGTTCTTTATGTCCTCAGGATGGATGCCCTCCCGCTGGTAACGCTCTCGGTAATAGGGCACATGGTCAAAAGCGAATTTCACCAATTTTTTTAGGCGATTGAGCTGCCGCATATCCAGTTCAGGGGGAGTCAGCCACTGTGTTTTTCGTAACTCTCTCAGGTGTCTGTGCGTCTCTAACCCGCCCCGCCAAAAGCGTCTCATGGTCCGGTACATTTTTGCTTTCATGACAGCACCTCAATGGTATCGGGATATGCGCCAAAAACCGATGCGCCTGAAATCCAGGCGTGCGATTACCTGGGATCCGAGTTTTTTCTGCCAGATATTAAGTGACGGAATATTGTTGACCTCGATATACGTCAGGATTCTCGCGTATCCCAACTCACGGGACAGGTGAAGGCTCGCGATGGCCAAGGCCGTTTTGACGCCTTTGTTTCGAAAGTCGGGCGCCGTGAAGGCGCTGGGTGCCAGAATATCCCCGGGCCCGATGGAAAGCCTGACCCGTTCCAGCCGGTCATCGCAAGCCAGCCAGCAATATCCCGCTGCCTGACCGTCTATGAAGGCCATGAGCCCCCGTTGTCCCTGCGAGAGCCGCCGTCGGCACAGGTTGGCTTCGGAGGGAAGATATTCGCGCCGAACGAACTCCAGGTCTTTTGCCGCGAAGGGGCGAATGTCAATAGAGCGTTTCGGCTGGAATTCCGGAACGGGATCCGAAAGAGAATAGGCGAGAACAAAATACGGCATCCTCCGATAGGGCAGTCTCGCAATTTCTTTCAGAATAAAAGAACGGCTTGATTTCCAACCGTCACGTTTGACTAAAAAAATCCAGTCTCCGATCAACTCGGTCAATCGCTTTGCCCACTTAATCATCGTCGGTGTCCCCGTTCTTTATCTCCGTAGTTTTCCTCCCGGCGGTTTATCTGACGGATGCTGAAGTCCTTTATGGGCAAAAGATATTGATAGAGACGATAACCGAGTTTGCTCACTTTTAACAATGCCGGGTTGTGAACACAGACATTCCGGCCAAAGCCGACCTGCTCTCCCTTGAATTTCGCCTTGAAATCACGAACCCCGTATTCCTGGGTCGGGTTGCCGGCGCCGCCGAAATCATATACTCTGTATCCACCGTCAATCCCCCATTCAAAGATATGCCATGCCAAGAGCTCATTCGGGTTGTATCTGCGGAAACTCCGGTCGATGCCTCCGTACCAGCCGGTTATGGTATCTTTGAAGATCAATTCTATGGAGGTGGCCACGGGATATCCTTCGGCCCTCACCAGTAGGAATCGTGCCATCCCTTGAGAGGTCAACACGTCGAACGCAGATTCGAATAGAGTGAGGTCCGCTAGGTAGACGCGCGCTCGCGCATAGCTTTTTTTGAGGAGTCGGTAGCAGGTTTCCACGTTCTTCTTTTGGGTTACTTCTTCTACCTCCATTCGTTCATTCTTAAGTGCATATCGGATGTGCTTGCGTGTTCGTTTGCCGAATCTTGCCATCAATTCGGCTTTGGAGCAGCTGAGGTCGATCAAAAAATTGATGTTCTCCTTGTAGACAAACCCGGTCTTGGCGAGAACTGGCTGCAGAGGGCCCAAATCCGATACGTTGCGGAGCTCGGTGAACAGGACACTGCGGCCGACTCTTCCTTTGTAGGCTTCCAACAGAGCAGCTAAAGCCTCTGTTCCGGTTGTATCCGGATTGCAGAGGACACTCCCGTAAGAAACGGCACGGCTCGTCAATTTCTTGAGAGTTCCGGCGGCCAGGGATATGCGGACGGGAAGAAACAGGGCCAGCGGCTGATTCTCCCCATCGACTGCCGCCCACAGTTCGGGTTTATGGCCCTTGGCCTGGGCGAAGACCTCAAACATTTCAGGTGTGTGGAAGATGTTTCCTTGAGGATGGCACTGAACGTAGGACCTCCAGGTCGATTCCGGCAGTACATCGACAATGTCCATTTTTCCCATCAGAGAATTTCTTCGTATTGTCTGAGTATGGTTTCCATGCTGAAGTCTTGGGCTCTCTTTTGCCCTTCCAGGGCATATTTTTTCCTTAAATGTTCATCCGTCAACAGGATCCGCATGGCATCTGCCAAAGCTTTTTCATCCGCAGGCGGAACGAGTATCCCGTTTTTGCCGTGGGTGATGATTTCGCTGGGGCCCGATGGGCAATCCGTGGCCACAACAGCCGTTCCGCAGGCCATGGCTTCCAGCATGGCATTCGGCAGCCCCTCCCAGAGAGAGGGGAGCACAAACACAGAGGCCCGCCTCATGAATTTGTAGGGATTTTGCTGAAACCCACCGAATATAACATCTCTTTGAATTCCCAAATTTACCGCTAACTGCCTCATTTGACTTTCCTCTTCTCCAGTCCCCAGAATGAGGAGTTTTTCGTCGATGTCCTTTTTGATGAGAGCGAAGGCCTTCAATAGATAAGGGTAGCCTTTTTGTGGGTGCAATCTGCCTACAGCCAATATGAAAGGGGCCTCTCCCGCTAGAGCGGGAAAATCGGGATGTTCCTCCTTCAATTGGCTGATCTTCACCATATCTATCGGATTGAAGATCTTCCTGATCTTTCCTTCGGTGACATCGCCCCTTACCAGCAGATCCTGACCGACTCCTTCTGAGGGTACGAGAACTATGTCCGCCCGCTGGAAGGTGTTTTTCGCCAGGAAGCGGAAGGCATGTTGAAATTGCGTGACAGCCGGGGCAGAGCTGAGGTTTTCGCGCACGGTCATAATGAATTTAAACCGGGAACGCGCCAAAAATTTCGCCAGCCAGACCACGCTGCTCGCGTAGACCTCAAAGCTGATTGACGTCTTAGGCTTTATCTTCCGCAGCAAGCGGCTTAAACGAAAGACAAGCATGAAATAACTGTACCGGCTCTTTTTGGCCAGGTCATGGACGATGACATTCTCCCCGACATTGCCCAGGTAAGGTCCCTTTTTTTCAAAAAGAACGAGATGAGCTTCGTATTTTTCTATGTCCAGATGCCTTGTGATATCGGTCACGACCCGTTCACTTCCTCCCTCGACAAGAGACGCAATGACGAATACTATTTTTGATTTGGGCATCGATAGACCTTACACACCACACCCTTCGAGCGAAGGCGGATATCTTTGTTCACGATCATTTTAGCCGGCGATCCCATTCCGCATAGGCGGACCAGTAGAACTCCCTTTGCTTTTCCCACCTGTATTGCTCATAAGCCAGGCTGGCGTTGCGAACGAACGCCTGGCGCTTTTCGGGCTGCCGGAAAATCTCGAGGATCGCTCCGGCCAGATCTTCGGGGTCTCCCGAATTGAAATAACGAAGGCTGTCCTCATTGAAATAAGCCTCCACAGCCCTCAGACGCGAGACTATAACAGGTTTTTTTAAGGCAATAAAATCGAACATTTTTCCGGTATGGATCAGATGCGAATACATCGAGGCCTCAAGAGCCACGATCCCGGCATGGGCGCGCTGCAATTCGCTGACCAAATCCTTGAACGGAACATGGCCCAGGTAATGAACCCTATCCTGCAACTCCATAGCCTCTACTTTAGCCAGGAATTGATTCAGATAACTTCCTAATCCGGCAATACGCAACTGGAGACCTGGAATATCCTTCTTGAGCAGATCGAGAGCCCTCAACATGGTCGTGAACCCATAGCGCTCCTCGATGGCGCCGTGGGAGATGAGAATGAAAGAGTCGCGATTCTCTGTCTTTCCGGAGAACAGATGTTCAGAGAATTCCACCTCTTCTTCAAAAAATTGATGGTCTGGGACATTGAGAATAACAGTCATCTTGTCAGGGGTTGCTCCGTGAGCGACACAATTGTCTCTCAGTTGCTGGGTGACGGTAAATACACTATGGGCGTAACGAATGGCTGCCTGCGCCACCCGTCGGAGAGTACGAAAAGTGAGACGATGTCGAACCGAGGAGCGGTCCAATGCCTTTTCGTCGAGCAGTCCCTTGCGTGCTGCCCATAGTTCCGGCGTCGGCTCATACATTTGGAGCATGATTCGTGCGCCGAACAAACGCGGAATCAAGGTGGCAAACACCAAAAAATCAGGCATGGTGTTCACTTGGATAAAGGCATAAGGCCGGTGCCAATGGCGGAGTGTCAGAATGACGGCGACATACACAAAAAAAGCCGTATAGTTGTATAGGTAGCGCAAGAAGCTTCCCTTGCGGCGACCGAGAGGCAGCCGGCGGACGGAGATGCCATCGACGGTTTCTTTCGCTGGTTGACCTCGATAACGCAGACATAGGAGTTCCACCTCAAAACCATAATCGCGCAAAGCAGCGGCCTCACGGCGTACCAACATATCGGCAGGGTAGAAGCCATGCCGAATTAAACAAACGCGTTTCATCATCCTCGGTCAGCGATTTCCATTCGGCGATCAGGGGGGCAGAGCTCGTTGTAGACGGCGATGAGACGCCGTGCAATGGGGCCTGCTCCCATGTGCTGGATTTTTTCCCTCCCGTCGGTTCGCCTCCGACTTTGCAAGATCTGATGCAATTTATCGGCCAACTCTTTCGCATCGGGCTCTGCCAGAAAGCATCCCTCGGTATCGCCAATCACCTCGGCGACGTCTCCCACGTCGGTGGACACGATCGGCAGATTGCAGGCCATGGCTTCCTTGATGACCATGGGCGAGCCTTCGGATCGCGAAGTGAGAAGTAGAACATCGCAGGCGTTCATATAAACCGGAATGATTTCATGGGGCTTGTCGGCGACGAGAATCAATTCTGCCTCTGGATTTATCTCTTTCAGCAGAGTCATTGACTCTTCCACCAGCTCGAAACGTTTTTCGTACTGCCAATATTCTCCGGCCCATAACACCAGCGGTCTTTGTGCCGGCAAACCAAGCCGGGAGCGCGCTTCGGCGACCGGCATAGGGCGAAAAACGGCCAAGTTTACTCCACAGGGTATGACAACCACCTTGGATTCTGGATCTGTACCGAGAATGCGTTCTTTTTCAGGCCGGCTGACGACGATGATCCGTTTGAAAAACCTCCTTCCATGCAGGGCTGCCCAACGAATCCATCCCGGGGAATGATCTGTGACTTCGGCTCCGTGATAAGTCGTGATTACCGGTAGCGTAAACTGGAATCGCGCGATCAATCCCGAATGAAGGTAATGGGCATGGATGAGATCGTAGCGCTTTCTCAGGAGTTTCCACCAGAATCGAAATATTCCCCCTACATAGTTGAGCCTACTCATGCGTCCATCGATGAATAACACGTCCACTCCCACTCCAGCCCTCCTCAAGCTCTCGACCTGATCTTTGACAAAGGTCCCGAAAGCCGGCTTTTCGGGAGTGGGGTACATGTTCGTCACCAGCAATACCTGCAATTAACACTCCTTTGGGCCCGCCGGAATTCGCTCCAACCGCCTGTGAAGCATGCCCTTTGTAGACGTGAAGTGTGCGCCGGATGTCGCTCGCTCGCTGGCAAAACCGGGTGTCGATCCTGATTTTTTCCTCTGAATTGACAAGAACCTATCTCCCAAACTCACAGATTACTCAATAAACCTTGGCTAAATTATTAAAAATAATAAAATAAAACTTATCCTCTTGTCAACAACCGCCGCCCTTCTGAACTCGAAGTTCCTGTGACAGAGTTTCGGAGTGCGAAATGGCGTGAAGCCCCTGTCGGCGAGAGCCGCCGGATAGGAGCGGGTGCTTTCTGGGAAGACAGGCAGCGGCTCAATCCAACCCTTATAGTATCGGTAGACCTGGAAAAGGGACGTGAATTGACATTGCGGTTTTTAATAGCTACATTAGGAATCCAAATGAAAAAGGGACTTATCGCCTTTGTCATACTGTTTGTGGTGGTCATAAACGGCGCGATTTTCGTCATCGATGAAGACTCTTTGACCATTCTAGCCAGAGAAGACGGTTTCTTTGAGTGGGCATCTGCGATCCTTTATTTCCTGTCATTTCTCTTCTTTGGATGGAGCTATTGGAAGAAACACAAAGGAAACGATTTAATTCTGTTCCGTACACGTAAGAACATCATTTTTCTCCTTTTAGCGGTGATCATGTTTCTCGCAGCCGGAGAAGAGCTCAGTTGGGGGCAAAGAATCTTCCATATGAAAACTCCCTCCTGGTTCGAAAATCGAAACATCCAGAAAGAGACGAATTTACACAACCTGGATTTTTTGCAGCCAAGAGACGCCAGAGGCAAACTGAAGGAAGGGATAGCCAAGTTCACCTCTATCCCGAAAATTTTCCTGATTTTCTGTTTCGGCTTTTTTTGCGTGATCCCCATCACTGACAGGTGGGTCCCGTGGTTATCAAAAAAATATAAGCGCCTCAATGTCCCGGTCGTACCTGTTTGGATAGGCTTGCTCTATATCATCAATTTTATCTTGTTCATGGCCATCGATGAATTTTATGTGGTGACGAAATCCTGGTGGATGGGAGAAATCAGCGAATTTAATGATTCGTTTTTCTTTTTCATGTCGTCGCTTTACTTTGTCTTCGCCAAAAACGGCGTTAGCGTCTCAAAAGACGATGTCACAGGGGGAATATCGACTCAAGACAGGGCCTAGAATCGAGTTATCGTTCATCTGAACAGGTCTCTGAGAGATACCAGATCGATATCACCGGTGATGCAAAAAGTGCCCTTGCGATCGTGAGGCCATCTTTGGCTCCGGCCAGGGGATGCCCACCACAGCGCGATCTCTCTCAGGGTCGCTCTCCACATGCCTTTGCGTTCGGCCTCTGCGATAAGCCTATCGATCGATTCCGCAGCCATGAAGTATCTCTCGGGGTGGAGGAGGAGGACGAACATTTCATCTCGTTGATGACATTGATGCAATATTTCGGCCCAGATTTCAAAGAGCTCAACCTGGTTCCTGATTCCCAATCTATCGATAAGCATTTCATCGTCCGGCAGTGAGACAGGCAGCCTCAGCATCCCCTCTTCGTAAAAGGGAAGAGATGCCTTTTCCCGGGAATCCCAAGGCCGATAGTGTTCAAGTGCCCGTCTGTACAGATCGTTCTGTCTATTCGCAGGCAGCAAATTCCAATGGATCACGGCGGAGCCGTCATAGAGGAATCCGAGCTTCTTCAGCAGCCGAAGAGTATCTGCGTTGGTCTTGAGGTAAGGGGCTCTGAACCCGACTGCCTCGAGCCCCCGTCTCTGAAATATGTTGAAAGATTTTTCAAGATGTCGCTCTTGCTCTGCCGCCTCCAACCCGGAATAGTCCGTATGGCGATAGCCATGGACGGCAAACTCAGCGTCCGTTTGAAACAACACCGGATATCTGTCGACAAGATTTGCTGTGATGGGGAAAGTCGCCTTCTTCGCCTTTTTTAGAAAAGCTTTGACTTTTCTTTCCATTGGCAATGAACTCAATCCATACCGAGACAGAAGAAAGAGAAGTCTCTTGATGGAATGTATTCCCTGTCTTGTCTTCAGAGTCGCTGTGAAAGGGCGCATATTGGTCCTGGGGGAGTCATCTTGCTCGCAAATCTCTCCATCGGGTCTTCCAGATTGCGTGCATTTGTACGTCTAAGGGTATAAGAATCCCAGGTTCGGGTCAAGCGATGTAAAATCAGAACCGGACTGAAGCAGTAGCCCTTCTAGTGGGCGAAGAAATCTACCCTGCACACTTTCCGTCTGTGTCGGTTTTAAGGGGGGCAGCGTGCGGATTCAGGTTCGATCATTACGCCGTGTGTTAAGCGGTATTCCAGCGGATGTAAAGCGGTGTAAAGCGGTGTAAGGCGGTGTAAGGCGATTGACCTTTTGATTTTTTGTGTGATACTCTAAACCGGGTTTACTGAGGCCGAAAAGGATTCTCAAGCTAGGAAAAAGTCTGGAGCATTGAGAGGAATCAACATGTGCTGCAAATGGGAAGACTAAGAGGAATGAGCCATTACACGCTTGCTGGAAAAAATATCCTGATTACGGGAGGGGCGGGCTTTATAGGGAGCCATCTAGTCGAGAGGTTAACCGAAGAAGACCCGCTCAGTTTGGTCGTCATGGACAACCTTTTTTTGGGAAAGGAAAGTAACCTCGACCAGGCTGCAGGCAAATTCCCTGATTTGAAATTTTATCCCGATGACGCTAGCTCAATGGAAAAAGTGGCGGACATCGTGGAAAAACACAACATAGACGTAGTCTTCGACCTGGCTGTTGTCCCTTTGCCCGCATCTCTGGAAAGGCCGGAGTGGGCTTTTGCGCAAAACATGAGGATGACAGAAGTCGTCTGCGAACTGGCGGAAAAGAGAAGATACAGGACTCTTGTTCACTTCTCCTCTTCCGAAGTCTACGGAACCGCCCTTTACTCGCCTATGGACGAACACCATCCCCTTCTGCCGCTGACACCCTACGGAGCGAGTAAAGCGGGGGGGGACCACCTGGTGTATTCCTACGGCCGCTGCTTCGGGATCGACACTGTGATCGTAAGACCTTTCAACAACTACGGACCGCGGCAAAACGAAGGAATGTATGCCGGGGTCATACCCATAACCATCCAAAGGATTCTCAATGGCAACAATCCTGTTATTTATGGAGACGGAGAGCAGACTCGTGACTTCATTTACGTCGGGGACACGGCTGAAGCTACCGTCGCCCTGTTCAAAGCTCCCGAAGCAAGAGGAAGAATCATCAACGTGGCCAACGGCGTCGAGGTCAAAATCATTGACTTGATACGGATAATTCAAGAAAAACTCGGATGCCGGGAAGAGATTGTCTTCGAGGAGGATAGGCCCGGTGACGTCAGGAGACACGCTGCTGGTACCCGGCTTCTTCTCGAACTCATCCCCTATGCGCCCAAAGTATCCTTCCAGGAAGGGATAGCACGTACCGTTGACTGGTATGTCGAAAACTCAAAGCCTGTGTGATGAACATCCTTATTACGGGAGCCACCGGATTTGTCGGTGTCGCATTGACGCGAAGGTTGTTATCGCAGGGGAATCACTGCCGCTGCCTGGTCAGGGACCGACAGAAGGCCGAAAGTCTTTTCGGCCGCTCTTCACTCATCGAGTTTCGGGTAGGAGACTTGAATGATTCTGGCTCGCTGGCGGATATATCGAAAAATATCGATACTGTCTATCATCTGGCCGCCGCAGGATCAGAAACCATTCGCAGCAGGGGCTTTGAGGAACATATCTTCCAGACAAACGTCCGCGGGACCGAAAACCTTCTTCGCGAGTGTCTGTCACAACCTGTTCGGAAGCTGATCCACTTCAGCAGCACATCAGCCATGGGCCCCATCGAAACACTATTGGCGGATGAAAACACGAAGTGCCGCCCCGTCACCCCTTATCAGAGAAGCAAGCTGGAGGGTGAAGAGCTGGTGCTCAGGTATTGGAGAGAGTATCAACTGCCGGCCGTGGTTTTAAGACCATGTCCCGTCTATGGGCCCGGAGGCAAGGGAAGGTTGTATGATATTACCCGATTGGTCAAGAGGGGTTTCTTTCCGAGATTGGGAAACACACAGGTCTCTATCTTTATGGTGGATGTGAGAGATGTTGTCAATGCCGCTCTACTGGCCCTAAGCAAAGGGCGTCTAGGGGATATCTATATTATCGCATCGGAACAGGCTTACGATTTGGATCTCATCCACAAGCTGATTTCGGAATATCTTGGATTGAGAAGGCCCTCTCTCCATGTGCCCGTAGCTCTTGTGAAAGCCGCGGCCTTCCTCATCGAAAAAGCCGCCGATGTGACGAGGACACGACCTCTTCTCCGCGTTAAGGACATCGATGCGGCTGTCGCCCAGGGATCATTGAGTATCGAAAAAGCTAAAAACCTTTTGGGCTTCCATCCGGAGGTTGACCTGAAATCCGGCCTCCGGGATACATTGCGGTGGTACCGGGATAGCGGGCTTATCTAAATAACGCCAGCTCAGAATGAGCCCTCACCGCTGAGAAAAAAGGGAACCGTCAGAATCAAGATTTTCAGGTACAGCCAGATAGTGCGATGCTGGATGTAATAGACGTCGAACGCGACGATGCGGTTGAATTCCATATCGGATCGACCGTTGATCTGAGCCAGGCCGGTCAGCCCGGGTTTTCCGCGCAGTCGCTCCCACTGAACAGCGTTATAACCATCGACTTCCTCGGGGACGGGCGGGCGCGTGCCCACCAGGCTCATCTCCCCCTTTAAAATATTGATGAATTGAGGAAGCTCATCCAGACTGTACTTCCGCAAGAAGGATCCCACGTGCGTCACCCGGCTGTTGTCCCTTACCTTGATCACCGGCTCGATCCGGCCCAGGGTATTCCTTTTGTACTGGAGAGGAGTGAGCACGTCGCTTGGCATCATGGTCCGGAATTTATAAATCTTGAAGATCTTTCCCTCCAACCCCACGCGATCTTGCATGAAAAAAACCGGACCGGCCGAATCCAGCCGAATCCATAGGGCAATCAGACACAGGGCCGGGCAAAGCACGATTAAGGCCACAACGGACAAAACTATGTCGAAGATACGTATAAGTGTCTCGTGATACTTCTTGACGGGTGTGGGATTTTGTTCGACAGGTCGATCCGTCATGGTCGGAATCCGACTAGCCCTCCTCCGGAGAAGGCAGAGAAATCAAGATACCGGAAAGGCGTGGCCATTCCTGTCGCCCCGGCCGACAGCAATGTATATAAAGCCAAGGCGCAAGGCCTCATCATCGTCGATGATATTCCTGCCGTCCACGATGATCGGATGAGGTCCGTTCATCATTTCTTTTATCTTCCCCAAATCGAGTTCTCTGTAATCGTCATGATCGGTCACAATTGTCAGCAAATCCGTCCCTTTGAGAACTTCGTCCAGGTTTTTTGAGATCGGATTTCCATCATGGTTTGCAACGTAAGGGTCGTGGACTCTGACAGCAATCCCATCATTAACGAGAAAATCCTTATAGGCTAGGGCAGGTGTGTTTCGTGCGTCATTGGTGTTCTTATTGTAGGCCCATCCCAGAATGGCTGCCTTCAGGCCCTGGGTGCGTTTTCCGGCTTTCTCCAGCGCTGACCTTGTCAACCTGTACATGTGTTGCGGCATGAAATTGTTGATCTGGCGCGCCAGCAGGAAAAGAGATCCCGGATCGGCTGTATAGTCGGCGGTACTCTTCGCACCATTTAAAATTTTGAGACCCCGTTCCAGGTGATAGGTGTCCTTGGGCAGGCAATGACCTCCCACTCCGGCCCCGGGATAGAGCAGTGCTCTGGTGACTCCTTCTTCCTTCAAGCTGTCGATGGCGGCCCGGACATCAAAAAAATTAACTCCCAGAGCCTCGCAATATAGAGCGAGCTGGTTGGCGGCTGCAATCTGGAGGTCCCTAAGCGCATTTTCCGCTGTCTTGGCCACTTCGGCGGCTCTGGCGTTCATGGGAATTATCTTTCCCTTGGTCAGGATTGCAGAATACAATTCGACTGCCCGCGCCGTACTCACGTCGTCGATACCTCCCACGACCCGGTCCAACTCCCGGATGTTTTTCAAGAGCCTCCCGGGCATCACCCTCTCAGGGGCATGGGCCAAGGCGAAGTCGACTCCGGCCTCGAGGCCGGATTCTTCTTCGAGAATTTGTCTGGCCATTCCTTCGGTCGTTCCGGGCGTCACCGTCGATTCGACAACGACGAGCACTCCTCTGGACATATTCTTCCCTACGGTCCTCAGGCCCGTTTCCAAAGATTCGCTGTCCGGGATCAGCTTTTCCGGGATTAGGAATGAGGTGTCCACCGCGATCGTTATCGAGTCAAGCTCGGATATTCTCTCAAATTGGGATGTGCATCTGAATTTATTTGCCTTGATGACCTGATTGAGCAGCTCTTCCAGCTCGGGCTCGCGCCCCTGAATGGGGCAACGGCCTTGATTGAGCATGTCGATCTTGTAGCCGGAGAGTTTTGAACGGCGCTGAAAACCCCAGACGAATTCGAAGGCACTCGAGGCGGCAAAAGCAACCGCTGAAGGTATGCCGACAAAGCCCATACCGAGGACTCCGGCTTTTCTTATCGGGCCTTTGTTTTTGAGAATG